>Ga0193953_1000508_pt1 | contig 20895 bp, 15 predicted proteins | sample BB_4_MG_FD_140325 | JGI IMG/M metagenome (GOLD analysis project Ga0193953, IMG submission 140325) | Microbial mat bacterial communities from the Broadkill River, Lewes, Delaware, United States - BB_4_MG | ecosystem: Environmental > Aquatic > Freshwater > River > Microbial mats | place: USA... | reverse complement strand
CATCCCACACGGATAAATAACTACTTCGTCTTGAGGCTCCGTTATAACCTACTAAGCCATCAACAAACGTTTTAAACTCATCAGGAATAACAGTTATTCCATGAGGATTGTCGTGATGCATCTTTAAAAGCGATTCAAATGTTGATTCGGTAGTGTAAAGTTTCTTTCTCAATGGTTTAGCTTCGTCAATTGACGAGTCGCAATTATCTATTGCAGTAGCATATTCCTTTTCAAATACAAACTGTTTTTCTCGAATGGAGGAATACGCTAATTTCTGAGGTGCACTTTTGTTCTGACCTGACCATCCAATCATTACAATCCATAGTGAAGAATTCTCACTCCAAGTAATATCTTTCCTTACATGGTATTTATTCCCAATGGATGAAGCTAAAGACGAAAGCATACCTGCTGCAAAGTAATCCATATTAAAAGTGCCATTTTCATACATCTCAATAATGACATCTTGCACAAAAGATGGAAATACCTCAATCGGAAAATTTGAAATCCGTTCTCTTTTAATTTTACAGTTTGCATCATTTAAACTAATGGTATTGCTGCTCATTACAATACCCTCCCTGAATTGGCAAAAAGCTGATGTGCTTTTTCTCTATCTACTATTATTTTTCTTCCTACTTGCTGAACAGCACCTTTCAAAATACCATCTTTATATTTTTGCGCTGTAGCATGGCTTACATCAAACTCATCACGAATACCTTTTAATCCGTAGATATATTTATTAGCCGTAAAGTTTTGCACTTCTGTTATTGGCTCTGCTTTTCCTTCTGCTAACAATTCTCGCAGCTGCCCAACTGTTAATGCTCCTACTGGTGTGTTGTCGTTTATTGACATCATTTTTTACATTTTAAATGAATAAATAAGCGACTAGCTAGTCTTTGTTAAATCAAATTTGATAGTGCGAATATGCCGAGAAGTTCAGTGAAGTTTAAGTAAAATGACAATAGTTTAGCCCCTTACTTAACCGACAAATTGGTGGGTAAAGCGGTACTAGTGGTGGGTAATATAAAGACAATAAAACAATATGCCATTGATTAAGAGAGTAGTGCAAAAATAAGGTATGGGGCTATTTTTTTGATAGATATCATTTATCACACAAGTGTTACCATTTAAAATTTAATTGTAACAGCTGTAAGCTTTACTGCAAACTGAACTTCCTGTAAGTTCATCTTGTGGATGCGGAATCCTAATAGAGCAAAGTTCATTTTTGCCCCGGCAAGAAGCTTTTTGCCTTTTTTAATGAGGTAGAAACCAACGCCAACGGCTACACAACTGCTAATGTGCCTAATATTTTCTTTGTGCTTGCTTCCATAATGGAAACAACATATAGTAGGCTTATGGTGGGAGTGTCGGAGTTTAATGGGGCTTGAAGGAGTTTGTAAGTGTTTGATGGAACTTGTCAGGAATTGACTATAAAAAAAGTCGGTGGTGAACCGACTTTCTTTATTATAAGCTTTGTTGTGTATCTGAACATTCATTCTCTTTATTAACTTTATGATATTCTTCCTTAAAAAGCGAAGGTGCTATTGTTTCTAGAAGCGGTGGCAATTTCCAATATCCATTTTTTTGAAAGCACTTTTCTATAAATAATGAGAACGGTATAAGCTTAGACATACGCATTTGTTTAAATTCTTCAAAATATATGTCGTACTCTTCTTTACTATTAAATTTTCTGTGCTTCTCTTTCTTAATTACTTTGTTATTCTGATAAAGATTTAGCATTTCATGCAAAGAAATATCTTTTGATAATCCTTGCTGATTATATATAAGGGAATCAACATTCACAACTGATAATGGTTTAACATGATGTATGAATAAACCTTCAGATTGCAGTTCAAGCAAGGCATCTTGAAACCAGAAATCAATTAATTCATTAAATCCAGTAGTATCGTATTGATGGTCATGTGTCAAAAGAATCGGATAAATAAAAACGTCTTTGTAATAGTAATCTGTGTCTATCGAAAATTCTTTCTTTAAAACTCTTCTTACACTATTGATTAGCTGCATTACAGCTTTTGACTTAATTTTACCGCTTGGTAATTCCTCATAATCCAAAACTCGTCCAAACTCTTCTTCATATACATTGAAGTCAAAAGACATTTTTTTATCAGCTGCAATCAAGAAATCCTTTGATTCAAAAAGTAATATATTTTTACCTTTTCTAACATAATAATCAGGGGCACCATCTATTTTCATGTCTGATAACTCTTTCCCTGAGAATTTTATACAACTTGTTGAATAAATACTTTCAATTGCCTTATAACAGATAACTTGCTCTGAAACTTCATTCCCATAGAAACTGCGAATCTCTTTAATTCTATTTGCTTTTGGTAAAGTCTTATTAACATCACGTAAGAGGAAATATGCGCCTTTAAAAATCTTTTCTACAACGAAGAGGTTATAAATAATTCTATATACACCTTCATTAAGCTTATAAAAGGGTTTTGCTCTTACTGTAAGGAAGTCATTTTGATCAAGTTCATCTTCATCTTCAATAATCAATTTTTCTATGAAAGCACAATTTTGTTCAAAATTCTCACCAGTTTCAACCGTAATATCTGTATGAGCTTCATTTTCACTTTTTATTGCTGGCAATGTTAATGGTAGAAGTTTTTTTAGATAATCTTGCCAAGTTGAGCAATTAAAATATTCTAAAAATGCATTAAATAAAGGCTGAGTCTTCTCGTGTGATTCAAGAAACTGAAAAAGATAAATTGATTTAATCATTTGAGTTGCCCAAATCTGATTAATGTCGTAGTTAGTTTTATCCGAAATAGGATAATACATACAAAACATCATCATTGGGATTTTCAAATTATCATCACTTTCCTGTGATGAAGAAAAGGCAATACTTTGTTTTTCTGTAAATTCAGAATTTAAGACAAGATAAGCTTTAAAAAAATTGACTTCGAATTCAGCTTGTGTTTGTGTTTCTGGTTCATTAGGCTTCGAAAAATAGAATTCAAAAAGTTTTAAACTTGAATAAGGATTGACTATGCTAACCGGAATACCTTTTTTCTCAACCTCATTAATTCTACTATAAATTTGATTTGCAAGTTCATTGTTTTCTTTTCGGAAAAACATTCCAAGAAATTCTCTATTATCAGAGTACTTTGACTTTTGATTTTTAAATCCTAGAAAAAAAGTTGCTGAACTAAGAATAATATCACGATTGCCACTTGACAGATATTGCTCTACTGTTAACGGCTCTTCACCGGGGAAAGCAACATCAAATTCAAGAAGCTGCCCCATGGTAACGGCATTTTCCATATCCTTTATTTTACTCACTATTTAATAGTTTATTTCTTAAAATTATCGAGGTCTTTTTGTGTAATACACAGCTAGTCTATATAGCTAATCAACTTAAAATAATCATCAAGTCAAACCCCAATCACAAAAAATACTTTCATGAATCATTTTTTGCCAATCTCTTATATTGTCATTAACAGGAATTGAAATCAAACTACATTCGTTTTTACTTTCAGAATCCGAATCTTCTTGAATGTAGTTTCCTTTTCTCATACCATAATCTCCAGGATAAACTAGAGCTACTTTCTTAGCATCAAAATATCTTGAGTAAACGTACATCTGGCGCAAGTCATCTGTGGAAGGATTGGCTCCATTTAGGTTTTTCCATTTTGTATCTAAAATGATATTTTTGCCTTCCTGTTGAATAAAAATATCAGGTCGAACTGTAGTTCTGAAACCCTTTTCTGGTTTCCAAAAATATTTTGAGCTTTGAGCTTTAATTATGACGCCAGGTACTTTATTCTGCTTACGTAGGCTTACAAAAATAAATTGCTCCCACAGGTCATTCATGTCAAACATTAATGCAAGCACATGGTTATGACCTTTGCCCAGGTCTGGATGATACTGAAGTAGTATTAATCTAGCTATTTCAATAGCCTTTTTGTATGATTCTGTTTTTCGGTTAAAAACAATCTTATTAAAGGTGCTTTCGGTCACTTTTAAATCTGGCATTTCAGGAAAATACAGTAGCAAGGCCCCAATTCGGCTTTTTAAAGCAGCATTAGTATTTATTTGGCTCAACAACCTTATGGCTTTATATAATACTAGATGTAGCAAGTGATTGGCATCATAAGTATTATGCCTTACATAAAATCGTTCTTGATGCGTGAGGTTTTGCTGAATATGCTTTGAGAATTGCAAACTGCCTTTTAAGGTTGTTGAATTAGATTCTATTTTTCGGTATTTCTTTACCAAGCCTGTATGGAGTAAAAACTCAACTTCCTTAATATACATTTCAAAATATAAGTCAAGAATGGTATTGGGGCGTATTTTTAAATCACTAGAACTTGTTTGCTTAATACTAAAATCACCAACAGCTTTTAGCATACCAATTAAGATATTGCGCCATCTTTTTTCTGAACTCAACTTCGTTTTTATTTTATCCGCTTTTGGTAATACCTCAATTAGAGTTCTACCAACTTGTAGTACACCTACATGTTCATTGAACTTCACTCCATTGTAGCATAAGTCAAAAAACGGAACACCCTCTCCATAATATTGCTCCAAAGCATAAAACTGGTCTCTGGTAATTTTTTTTTCACCCTTGTCGAACCTGACAGTTTCGTGCTCAAATACAGTGATATGTTTACTTGTCTTACCCAATTTGTTAATTCATTAATTGCATAATAGCTTTTTTAAAGCCTTCGGCATCGCTGTTTCTTTTGTAATCAATTATTGAAAATACCTCACGTTCCTCAAACTGGCTTGAACTTTCATGGTCAAAGTCTGCAAAAACATCATTGCTATTCTCATTCTTTTCAACAAAGCCTTTACCAAGTACTAAACCTATTTTCCCATAATCCCCAAAAAAGTATTCTTGCAATAGTGGGATAATGTTTTTATAAAAAGCTTCCATAATTATCGGTAACATATCATTCGCTCCATTTTTAAGGAAGTATGAATGCCCAATCATATGGTCTTTATCAAGCAGTTTTTCAATTCTTTGATTGATTTTTTTAAGTACCTCAAAAGCTTTAAAGTCCACTATATCGTAATCCAGCTCCGTCAAATTGTACTCCGGAGGCATTTCAATAAAGCTAAACCTTCTTCTTAATGCAGCATCTAAAGCTTCTACACTACGGTCGGCAGTATTCATTGTGCCAATTATATAAAGATTATTGGGTACGGTAAAAGACTCTTTACTATACGGTAATATGGCCTGTATTTGTTCATCCTCACCATGCCTTTTAGATTCCTCAATCAATGTTATTAACTCTCCAAAGATTGCAGCAATGTTACCACGGTTTATTTCATCAATTATAACAACAAAAGGAGCTGCGTCTTTATTTGCTTTTGCAGGAAGACCAGAAGTAGTTATGAAGTTTTTTAATTTGTTATAGTCATTGTATGGAATGACTGATTTTGTTTCACTTTTAGGTTTTGAAGGAATAGTTTCTTCAAACTTTTTTAGGTCATTAAAAACACCATAATAATTTGAAGACCATCCTAACCCTGGCCCAACGGAACGAATATCTGTTGAAACTTCTTTTACATCATCAATAGATGGAAATTTCTTATATAAAAGTCTAAGGTTTTCTTTTCTAACTTTTGCATCGGAATTTGCTCTTGTCCCTCTAGTAAGGATGTATTCTTCCTCTTCATTTATTGATTTAACTTCGGTGTAATAACCTTTAGACTTTAAATCCAGAAGCATTTGCTTACCCTCGGCAAGTTCTTCCATTCTATTTTTCAAGTTGTCAATGTAATCATCATAAAGTGTATCGAACTCACTGAATTGAGAAATTTGTTCCTCTTCATTGTTTGAGTAATGCTCTAGTATAGCTTTATTGCATGCCCTTTTAAAAATTCCATCTTCAACTTTATACCATATAGGTTTATCTTCATCTTTAGGTTCTTGAGGTTTTATTCCTTCAATAAAATCCTCATAACTCATACTCTGATGAAAGGTCGTAAAAATGATTTTACCTTGTGACACTAATTTATCGTATTCGGCTTTTATAGCCGAACGTGTCATTTCTTGAATATCAACGCCACAAATTTCCAAAGCTTTGTTTATTGTATTGTAGGTTTTCCCCGTTCCTGGAGGGCCATAAAGAATTGTATTCAATGGTATCATATTTACATGATTTTCTGTATTGGATAAATTTAATTGAGGTTGCACAGTTGTATAAGAAAATTGTTCTGGAGCTGAATCAACAGGACTCAGGTTGTCTTGCCTTGGAGGGTCACATTGATAGAAATTAAATTCCGAAATATCAATCGGCTCTATAGCTTCAAAGCGATTAATTAAAAATACTATGTTCCCATGCTTTTTTTCATCAGCATAGTCACCAAAAACGCTTGAATAGCCAAAAATATTGGGATACTTTTTTTCCCATTCTTTTTTATCAAGTTGCTCCTGATTTATTACGAAATCTTCAATAAATGCAATGTATCTAACCTTTCCTTTTGATGAATAGTAAAGCTTAAATTCCCCTACATCTTCAATTATTGCTCTCAAGGACTTTAGTGTAGCATTGCCTTTTGTTGGTTTCTTGCTATTCCATACAACTGATGCTCCATTCTTACGTGTTTCAATTATATGATTATCTTGCCAACCTGTGCCATCTGAAGCCATTAAAGCTTCAATGCTTTCGTGCCAAACATCCTTAATTTTATAGCACAATGTAGATATTGCGTAAGTATAATTTTCTTGATTTTTTACCTGAACATTGTAATCTTGGAAGTATTCCTTTAAATCATTTATGAAATTTGTAGGATTATATTCCTTTCCAAGAAGTTTTTCACTCACCATCCTTCGGTGTTCTTCACTTAGAATAGTTGAGTTTTCATTAGGTTTTTCAAGATATTTTATTGCATTAATTACAGAGTTCTTATTTTTTTTGTTTTCTCCTAACTTATGTAGCAATATGTGCTTTAGCCAGTGTGCTTGTCTAACACCAGCTTTGGCTAAAACTCGCTTATCATTGTATTCATTAAGTTCTTCTTTGTTCTTAGCATGAACATCACAGTATGCAACTAGGTCATTGACCTTAGATAGAATATTTTTGTATAAGTCGTTTTCTTGGGCAAGTTGCTCAAACTTTCTGTAATCCTCTGAATCGTTTAATATTGACTTTTTTTCACTCTCAGGAACTTGAAATTCCATTTCTGCTACTAATGCATTTTTGCCTTTTTGGAAAAAGAATTCATCAGAATCTAATATTGACTGGAAATAGTTGTCAGGACTATTTAAATATTCATTTATTTTTTCACTTATACTCATAGTATTATTAGTCAATTTTTAAATTCAAACTTGATGCTCTTACTGAACAATTTCAAATCCACTATCTTTTTTATTAGTATTCTGATTTGTATAACTAAATTATATTTGACCACCCACGCCTTTAAACTTCTCAATAAACAAAGAAATCTTTCTAAAAACACTCTGTTTTTTGGTTAAATACTGAGGATTTAAAGGACTCATTTTTGGTAAAAGAGCATTGAGTTCTGTTCCGTTTTCACTAGCATATTCACGTTTTAAAGAAGCGGCTATATATCGTTTTGCTGCTTCCTCATTTAGATTTTCATCTGTTATTAATTCAGAAGCCTCAGCTTTCTGTTTGCCTTGTGCGTAGGTAAAGAAAGAATCTATAATACTCGCTTTATCTTGTATGGAATCTAGTTCTGTTTCATTAATAAAATCAACCACTAAGCTTTCTTTAGCTCTGTTACCAATACTAGCCCGAATAACCCTACGAATCTCTTCAATTAATGAGGCTTTGTCTTTAGTCTTTTTGTTGTGCTCAAAAATTAATTCGAGAATATAATCAAGGTTTATTTCTTGTGATTTAAGCAGGTCGATTTCAAAAACAACATCATCCCAATCAATCGTTGATTCTTCATCTTCTTTTCCACTTTTTTCCCGTCTTAACCAATCACGTATGTCATTATATGTAGAGCGATAATCTTGAATTGTTCGTTCAGCGGGCAATTCAATTTCTTGCATTGCAGCAATGTCTTCATCTGTAATAAAATGAGTTTCTTTAAACGTCTCCAAGGCTTCTAGGTCGTTAATATCGACTGACTGAAGAGCTTTAAGGTGAGTGAACTCATCGTAGTTCTGTAGTATGTTTTCTACACGAAGGTACTCTCCAAATAACTTTGAAAATTCCTTTTTTTCTTTCTCTGTAACTATTTCATCAGGGTTAGGAAACTTTTCATTTAATTCCTTTACGACATCAATATAACCCCTGCGGGCTTCTCCTGTTGCAATGTCAGTAAAGCCTTCTAAATATTCCTTATAACTCTTTTCTAATACTACGTTTTTGGTACTGCTATCTCCAAATAGTGTAATTGCATCAACGGTAGCTTTCTCTAAATCCCGGAATGTAATAATGTTTCCAAAAGTTTTTGTAGCATCATAAATACGGTTGGTACGTGAAAATGCTTGCATTAACCCATGATAACGCAGATTTTTATCTACAAAAAGTGTATTAAGTGTAGGAGCATCAAAGCCTGTTAAGAACATCCCGACCACAATTATTAGGTCAATCTCCTTACTTTTTACTCGTTTAGCCAGGTCACGATAATAGTTTTGGAATTCTTTACTATCAACGCCATAACTTGTTTTAAACATGGAGTTATAATCATTGATTGCCTTAGTTAAGAACTCTTTGGCACTACTATCCATTGCCGAAGGCTCAAAAGTTTCATCAACAATCTCTCCAATGGCATTTTGTTCTTCATTCGCTGCAAAGGAGAAGATAGTCGCTATTTTCAATGACTTATCACTTTCCTTCTGTAAACTGTTTAGCTCTTCATAATAACACTTAGCTGCATCCACACTACTAACAGCAAACATGGCATTAAAACCAGTATTTCCACCTCTAGTTCTATGAGTTTTTTGCCTAAAATTCTGTAAAATGTATTGAGAAATCTCTTTAATGCGAACCGGGTGAAGTAAGGCTTTTTTGTTTTCTGCGGCACTTAATTTTTTCTCATCAACTTCCGTTTCTATGCCCTTGAACTGTGGTCGTACATCATTGTAATCTACCTTGAATTTTAGCACCTTTTCATCTCTAATGGCATCAGTAATTACATAAGAGTGTAGCTCCCGACCAAAAACACTAGCGGTTGTTTCTGAACCCAATGCATTTTCAGGAAAAATTGGAGTTCCGGTAAATCCAAATTGATAATACTTTTTGAATTTCTTTTTTAGATTTTTTTGAGCTTCCCCAAACTGTGAGCGATGGGCTTCATCAAAGATGAATACTACTTGTTTTTGATAGATGGGTAAATCACTTTCACCTTTCATCAGATTATTGAGTTTCTGAATGGTGGTGACAATTATTTTATTATCATCTTTATCAATGTTCCGTTTTAATCCTGCTGTACTGTCTGAACCATTCACACTATCAGGAGAGAATCTTTGGTACTCTTTCATAGTTTGAAAATCCAAATCCTTACGGTCTACTACAAAGAATACTTTATCAATAAAATCGAGTTGAGTAGCTAGTCTAGCAGCTTTAAAGCTAGTAAGGGTTTTTCCCGATCCGGTTGTATGCCAAATAAACCCACCGCTTTCAGGTTTAGACCATTTTTTAGCTTCAAAAGAACTTTTAATCTTCCATAAAATTCTTTCCGTAGCTGCAATTTGATACGGTCTCATTATTAGGAGTGTATCACTAACATCAAATACCGAATAGTTAAGCAGTACATTTAATAAGGTATGTTTTTGAAAAAATGTAGCTGTAAAATCTTTTAGGTCTTTTATTAATGAATTATCAGCTTTTGCCCAATTCATTGTAAAGTCAAAGCTATTTTTATCACGTTTTACTGTATTAGCAAAATAACGGCTATCCGTACCATTGGATATTACAAATACCTGTAAATATTTAAAAAGTGAATTTTCACTATTAAAACTTTCTTTGCTGTAACGATGCACTTGGTTGAATGCCTCACGAATAGCAACACCACGCTTTTTTAGTTCTATTTGCACAAGTGGCAAACCATTCACTAAAATCGTGACATCGTAGCGATTAGAATGTGTTCCTTTTTGTTCGAACTGTGAAATTACCTGAACTTTATTACGAACAATTTTCTTTTTGTCAACTAAGTAAATATTTTGGATATGCCCATCGTCAAATACAAAATCGTAAATGTAGTTATCATGTATTTTTCTGGTCTTATCAACAATGCTGTCACCGGGTTTATCTAAATATTCTTCTACAAAACGTGCCCATTCACCATCTGTAAACAACATATCATTTAGAGCCTGCAATTGCACTCTAACATTAGCCAACATAGCATCAAGCGTAGTAAGGTTAATGGGATTTTCATATCCTTGATGGATTAAATCTTGAATAAACTCTTGCTCAAGTGCTGATTCCGTTTGATAGCTTACAGGAGCTTCATTAACCTCTGAGTACTTGATGTATTTATCTAAAACAATAAAATTGTTCGATTCTGCTATGGTTTTATACTGTGACATTTTGCTCTTCTTTCCAATATTTATTATCAACCAAATGTTTCAACAAAAACTTTACGGTTTGCTTTTCCGGTTCTGTTGGTTCAGGGACTACTTCGTTTGACAAAGTAGAATGACTTGTGAATTGAATTATTCTGTTATAATATGTTTGTCTGTCATCAGGTAACAAGTTTGACCATTGTGGGTATCCTAAAAAATTTGCGGTTTTCTCATACAGATTCCTTAAAAGTGTAAAATGAAATTTTTGGATATTGTTAGAATCAATGGCTTCCTCGATTGTGTTTTTAAGAAAAAGGTGATAGGAAAAACTCTTGTTTGAGTCTCCATTTTTTTCATCTAATTCATAAGTGCCATCTTCAAGTTTATTCAACATATAGCAAGCTTTATTACCAATTTCATTAAACAGCACGTTGTAAAAAAGTGGGCTATGTGTTGATATAATAAACTTTAAACCATTTGATTTCTTAATGAGCTGTGACAAATTAACAGCAAGTTCAATTAAGTGATTATCATCTAATGAACTTACAGGGTCATCAATGAAAACGTATTTTAAATCATCAAACTGAGTCGTTGGTTTGTCTTCTTGTTCTGCATTTAAAATTTCAACAACTTGTTCGAGTAAGCTATGAAATACGCACCAAATAAAATTACTTTCTTCACCCTTGGAGATTTTAATATTATCTAAACCATCATCATCACCATGTTCAATTGAGAATGATACTTCAGATAAATCTGGACTGAATTTAGGTGTTAAAAATTGATTAGTGAAATGCTGAAAGTTAGAAACGATATTGCCATCTAGTCCTTGGTCTTGAAGGAACTGGAGAACCATGTTCGTAAAACCATTTGGACGGATAATAAGCTTCCTATCAGTATCGGCATCTAAATCATTATCCCAATAAAAAAGGTCTTCTGTAAACGCATTATAGTATAGTACCTTAATTCCTGAGTTTTCTTCGGTATCCGGTTCTTTGGGGTCTATTAATAGTCTAAACTTACGTGATAATCGTGTTTTACCTGAGCCATTAAATGCATAAAGTAATTGTACCTTTTTGGGGCTATCCCTAAGTGTTTGTGCTATTTCGTTTAGTGACTGCCCCATACTAATTTTCTAAATTATCCATTGGAAATGTTAGTAACATATCACAATAGTATTCATACTGTTTTTGTCTTAGCTCTATCTCTTTAGGAAGACTTTCACTAATAGAAGTAGTAAGTACATCAAATTTATCTAGGATTGATACTACACGCTCTTGTTCCTCCATTGATGGTATCGGGATTATTACTTTGCTTAATCCATTTGAATTAATGGAAGAAATTTTACCGGAAGAAATATGTCCCCTTATTTGGTCGTGAAATTGTTTTGTACGAGTAAAATAAGCCAAATATTTAGGATTTAATGGGCTACGGAATGAAAAACAAGCATCATGAATAACAACACCTTCATCTCCTAGCCAAGCTGTTCCCATTCCAATATCTTCTATTGTTTCACCTGCTGCAACGATAACAACATCTCCTTTTTCAGCAATTCTTAGTTTTTTATCATTAACTAATTTCTTACTTACGAAGGATTTGGTTTTATCTGCCCAAGTTCCATAGTAGGTGTACATTTCACCATAATGTATAGTAGGAACTCCTTCAGAAATTAAATCAGTTTTCACAAATCGCTTACCTCTTTGAAATTCACCAATTTCACTTAAAGGTTTCCAACTAGCTTCCGATTCTTCAAAACAGAATAATTGCTCACGATAGTAACGATACTGTTTTTTACGAGCGTTTAACTCAACTGTAAGCTCTGCTGTAAGTTCTTTTGTAAATTCTGCAAAAGAATCTAGTATACGAATAATTTCATTTTGTATTTCTATTGGTGGAATAGGAATTTTCATGTCGAGAACATGAGCCATACTTGGATGTTTAATTCCTGAACCACGATAAAAACGGTCGATGACTGAAGACTGATTCTGCATCCAGTAATACAAAAATTTATTTAATAAAACATTAGTATCATTGGATGTTGCAATTCTATTATCAGCAGTAACAAATTTTCCGTTATAGTATTTTAATACATCTTTAACTGGTCGCGATTTCCCCCAAGGAATTGTTACAACTTCTCCTTCACAAAGATATTCTGCTGCAATATCCTCAGTAGTCCAACCTGTACGTTCACCTGTAGAAAGCAGAAAAACATTTCCACTATCCTTTTCTAACTTAAAAAGCTGAGAGGCTAGTAAATAAGGATACTTTATAACATTTGGTTGTTTTACTTTATTGATGGAATTGAATCTTTTATCCCATGTAGTAACCTCCCACAAATTTTTCCATTCTATCTCTATACCAGTTAGAAGCTTTTTCATATAATTCATCCCTCAATCTCTTTAATAATTGAATCAATTCCAGCACGAAACTTATTTATTTCCTTTACAGTTTGCGCAACTTCACCGTTTAATTCAGCGATATCAATCTTTTCTCGAGTATCCATTGGTTCTACATACGAACTAACGGACAAATTATATTCATTTTTAGCAATTTTAGTATTATCAATAGATGTTGCCACATGTGCTACCTCTTCTTTGTTATTAAACATTTTCATTACTTGCTCAATATGAGCATCTGTCATGACATTGTTATTTGTTACTTTCTTAAAGAATTTTTCACCACTTACATCTATAAATTGTGTTTTAGTATCTGTTTTATGTTTTGACAGAACGAGAATATTTACTGCTATAGGTGTACCATAAAAAAGATTTGGAGCAAGAGAGATAATTGTTTCTACATAGTTATTGTCAACAAGGTATTTTCTAATCTTTTGTTCTGCACCACCACGGTAAAAAATTCCAGGAAAGCATACTATAGCAGCTCTTCCTTTACTTGATAGGTAGCTAAGTGCATGTAATACAAAGGCAAAATCGGCTTTTGATTTAGGAGCCAGAACACCGGCAGGGGCAAAACGGTCATCATTAATCATAGTTGGGTCATCATTTCCTATCCATTTTACTGAATACGGAGGATTAGAAACTATTGCATCAAAAGGTTTTTCATCACCTAAATGTGGGTCTCGCAATGTATCTCCAAGTATAATATGAAACTTGTCGTAATTGATGTTGTGTAAAAACATGTTCATACGAGCAAGGTTGTAAGTCGTATGGTTCACTTCTTGTCCAAAGAAACCTTCTTCAATGATGTGGTTGTCAAAGTGTTTTTTTGCTTGTAAAAGTAAGGAACCAGAACCTGCTGCTGGGTCATAAATTTTATTTACTGTAGTCTGCCCATGCATTGCCAACTGAGCAATGAGTTTGGAAACGTGTTGTGGAGTAAAAAACTCACCACCGGATTTTCCGGCATTGGCTGCATAATTGGAAATTAGAAATTCATACGCATCACCAAAAAGGTCAATTTGATTGTCTTCAAATTTTCCAAAGTTCAACTCAGCCACTCCTTTTATCACGGCTGCTAATCGACTGTTTTTGTTTTCTACGGTATTCCCAAGTCTCGAACTGGTTGTGTCAAAATCAGCAAACAATCCTTTAATATCTTGTTCTGAAGGATAGCCGTTTGCTGAACTTTCAATAGCGTCAAAAATGGCTTTTAAGTCTGTATTAAGATTAGAGTTGGTATTAGCTGTTTTTGCAATATTTATAAATAGCTGACTTGGATAGAGAAAATATCCTTTTGTTTTAATAGCATCATCCTTTATTTCGGGAGTTATTACATCGTCCGACAGGCTTGGGTAATTTACACTATCATCCCCACCTTCAATATAATTAGTAAAGTTCTCACTAATAAAACGGTAAAAGAGAGTCCCTAATACAAACTGCTTAAAATCCCATCCATCAACAGAGCCACGTACATCATTTGCTATCTTCCATATTTTAGCCTGTAATTCTGCTCTTTGTATCGTACTTGTCATTCTTTATTTTTATAATATTAATTTCAAATCTTACTTTATTTATCATTTTTGCCTTTTAATTTTACTAAAAGGTCTGATGCTTCCATATCAAGTATTTCAGCAATTTTATAAAGGTCTTCAATGCTTGGTTGCCTTCGGTTCTGCACGTAAGAATTTACCATATTGTAACTCTTACCCAATTGTTCAGCCAGCCAAGTTTGTTTAATCCCTTTCTCTTCTAGAACTTCCTTTATTCGGTTCATAATGCTTTGTTTTTGCAAACCTTTAAATGTAAGAAAAATAGCAACTTAATAATCATACCCTATCTTTCACTAATTCAACATTTAAGTCATATTCTTTAAATACCTGCTTCCATTTATTATCAATGCTTTTTGCAATCATTATACTTTCTTCATTGGCTACTTTTTGCCCTTCTTTTTTATTGAATGATAAAAAGTTAAAGCTACCTTGAATGTAGTAGTCATTATCTTTTATTATCAATTTTCGGTGAGTTCCGGTCATTTGATGATTTCTACATTCTTCAAAATGAGTTGGGAGATGAACTAAATGAAAAGATTCATAATCCCTGTCCAAGCGTTCCATTTCTTTTTCCGCTTTTCTATAATGTTCATCATTACCTTCAATGCCGTAAAGAACAACAATTGTTACGTCCCTCTTCAATGCTTTCTCAAAAGCACTTATATAGTTCAATGTAGCCTTTTTAATCCAAGGGCTTTCAATTAACAAACGCTTCTTAACTGTCCTTAAAGCATTTTCAAACTGGGCTTGTGTTTCCCATATTGACAGCGTTTTAGTCTCATTAGTACGAATTTCTTTTTGCTCAAACTCGACAATACCATCCAACTCCTCTTCTTCAATTTTTGCCAAACTAGCTCTTTCGGAGTTTGTGAAGTCATACAGAATAGTTGGATATTTTAATGATAGATTTTTGGTAAGTCTCTTATTTAAAGAAATATCATTATCCGAGTTTCTTATTTCGATATACGGTTCTAAATTATTTCCTTTACTTCGTCTGGGTATATATTCAATTAGGTAATAATCATTAAACTCCTCTTTATCGAACAGGATATTCGATTTGTCGAAATCTATCAAATATGCTTTACCCCTATTCTGCTTTTTATAAACATCGGCAAGCTGTTCGTTTTTACCATCTAATAAATTAATGCTTTTGTGAGGGAGTGATTTTTCCGGTTTTATCTTATTATCATTCTTACTGTCAGAAAAAAGTCTGAAATCTTTTACTACAACTTCATCTGTTATTGAATCAAGTAAAAATTCATACTCTTCTTCCTCCAAAATTTTTAATATGCTATTATCCTCGATAAATTTTTCTCCAGATTCAGTTATTAACCATTCTCCGGAAATAAAATCAACATAGCCACGCTCTCGCAAAAAGTACAATTCACGTAATACAAAATCTTCTTTGTGCAAGCCTAAAAAATGAATCAATTGCGCCTCTTCTTTATAGCCCGATTGAATAGTTCTCAATAGAATAGAATACACTTGCTGAATTGATTTCTCAGGTGATTTATTAACAGTTGCGTTAATTTTAAGTCTTCTGTATGGATAGGCAAACAGAATGATTTCATTTATAATAAAATCACCAGGGCACTGCTTGTCTAACTTTTTATGTATATCTCTTAATTCCATTAAAAAATCTGCTCAATGTTGTTAACTATCCAATCTCTTCTTATTTCTGCAAGGTACTTCTGTAAGGCTGGTTTCCCTTTTGATTCTTTTGGGGCTTTTGCTTGAAGTAACCAATCGTAATTCCCAATTATAATCAACAACCTTTTTTGACGTGACAATGCTACATTTATTCGGTTAGCGTTTGCTAAAAAGCCTAAGGTATTTTGGCGACTTCTGGCTAAATCAAAAATTATTATATCCTTTTCTAAGCCTTGGAACTTATCAACTACCGAAATAGCTACATCATTATGAATATTGATATTCTTTAATTTTCCATTGGGCAATTGCTTTCTAATACGATTTCTTATTTCCTTTAACTGAGCTGTGTAGCCTGTAATAACACCAATCGAATAATCTTTAACTTTTGCATGTTTATCCAGTTCCAATAATATTTCAGGTATCAACTTCGCACTTTCTTCATTCTTAGTTGAGCCACCATTATCTGTTTTACTCTTGTAGGAGTTCCCTGTATCAAGAAATATTATGGAGCTATCTACTTTTAGGTCGAGGTTATGTTCCTTATCAATAGGTCTGTTAATTGGCACTATTGCTTCATCTCCATAAGGTTCGTAAAAACATTTTGAGATTAATTCAACTTGTTGTTTCGAACTTCTACGGCACTCTTCCAATTGACTTTTAAAATCAACATCAATACGTGTAATAACTTGTTCAAACAAACTTGGGCGATTGAAATAATCATCCCAACTATCAAAATCACCCGATTCTGACTTGTGCTTGGTTCTCAGCCACTTTTCTACATCACGGTTACTAGTTAACATTGGTCTTAGCTGCCTATGGTCTCCAACAAGAACCGCTTTGTCAGCCAAGACTAGAGGAATTAGAGCTTCAGCGGTAGTTGCTTTACCGCTTTCATCCATAATCACATAATCAAATTCAAAATTGTATTTGGTGTATTTTTTTGCAGCAATATGATTTGTTGTTGCGCCAATAACACGGATAGTATCAATAAGCTTTTGGTTAATATTACTATTTTCATCCAATGCGCTTACCGTTGCTAACCAATCTTTATAAATCTTCTGCTTAGTAAAGTAATCTTTAAAACCTACTTTAGTTTCAATCTCTAATGCTGAAACAAAATCCTTCTCACTATTCAGAAATTCCGATAATCCTTTTAAGTTTTTAATTCGGTCAAGTTGCTTTTCAATTTGCGACCGTTTTATTTTCCAAGGTTTATTTGAAGAAAGAACATCAAATATTGGTAGTAAATAAATAAACTCACTTTCAAGTTTTTTCTGAAACTTTTCTTTAAAAGGCTTCCAATTAGCTTTAGCTTTTCTTTGTACTTCTACTTTCCATCCTTCAATTTTCCTATCAAGAGTATGTTTCTGCAAACTAGGTTTCGGTTTTCTTACTCCACTTAATCTAACAATAGGAATTTTCCTTTCTAATAAATTATCCAGTACGTTATCTACTGCATCATTAGTCTGCGATGTAATTAAAATCTTCGCATCAGGATTTCTTTCTAAAATTTGAAAAACGATTTCTGTAATTACTGTTGTTTTACCAGTTCCGGGAGGGCCTTGAATTACGGTTAAAGGCTTCCTGTGAATGGCATTTATTATAGCTCTTTTTTGATTGTCGCTATATACAAAGTCATTATTGTCTGCATCCTTCTGATAAACGGTATCTAATTCATAAACATCAAGAAGCTTTCCTTGCAGGTCAGTTGGGTTGAATAAGTAATGAATTAAATCTCTGTTTTGAACTTCATTATACTCAACTTTTCTGATAGCTTCTTTTTGACGCTTCTTCTCTTCTTCCTGCTTGCTTGTATTTTCAAAGATATACCCATGCTTAGGTATTTGGTTAAAATCCAGGCGTTCACAATCTTTAAAACTAAGTACTCGTTTTTGAGTGTCATAATTATATGCAACGCCTGTAAATCGCATAGGGTCTTTCATCTGCTTCTTATCAGCAGTATTGCTTATTGTATATTCAAATTCTTCAGGGTTTGGAGGTGTTGCTTTGTCAATATGGTTAAATATTTGACCATTAGGAGAGTATTTTTCATTATCCTGTATTTTAAATGAAATTTCATGGTCACTTTTCTTTTCAAAACTACTAAAGCAAAGACGTAAGGAGTTTCCTTCAATAACCTTTAATTCTTTATCTAATAAGTCTTTGTAGAATTCTAGTTCTTTTAAAGTGTTTTGTTTTCCTTTTTTATAATCCCCTTCATGCTGTTTTTCTTTTTGAATCTTCAAAAACACAGGGGTTAAGTTGAATTGCTCGGAGTAATTACAATTAGGGGTGAAATGTACCGGAATACCCAATTGCTTTCCAAATTTTTCTATTCTTGAGTATTTATCTTCGTCTTCGGTTTTGTGTTTATAATTTTGTATTCTTAATTTTTGCTCTCCTATAATCCATAAACAATGAGTAATAAAACTTTTGGTTGCTATATCTAATAGCACATTATCACCTTTCTTTGGGCTAATGTCAAATATTGGAGGAAATGATATATCCCCAAAGTAGTCATTGTTTAATTCACTAATCAGCTCTTTTTCTACATTTACAGCACTTGCTATCAATACATTGTTTTGGTCACCAAATGATATATTACCATTGATTTTAGATATAGCCTCCGAAAAGGAATTGTAGTTTATTCTGTTGGAAGGTTCAATCTCACAAGCATTATCTACGAGCGATTGAATATCCTCAAACTCATGCAATTCATTTTCATTGAAATACCATTCAATTACTTTTCCAATAGAGAAAATGTCAGATTGGTAAGGAAAACCTTTTTGAATTTTGCGATTCCATTTTTCAGGAGCAGCAAATTCCTTCGCAAAAATTTCCAGTTCACTTTCTTGACTTAATGTGTCTGAGATGTCTGTGATTCCAAAATCTATCAGGTAAAAATCAAAGTTTTCATCAACAAGTATGTTCGCAGGAGTAATGTCTCCATGTGCTATCCTATGCTTTTGCTGTAGATGCTGCAAACATCCAATTAACTGCTCTATCCCTTTCAAAAAATAAATTGGCTTAATCTTTTGAGCCATTTCTTCAAGAGTTTGAGCTTCTATGTTTTCAAAAACAATACAATATGAATTATGCGATTTATCCCAATCGTATTCAATAATTTTAGGCAATGAGGAATGAGTAGCTTTTTTTAAATGACGAAGCTTATCAAATAAGATTTTACTTTGCTGTGAGTTCTGCTTAATGCCCTTTAGCCACTTAGCAAAAAAGAACTCTTCATTTTCATTTTGCAATTGAGCAGTTAAAGAGTAGCCTCTGTTTTCAATTTGAGAGCAAGCCTGGTATTTATCTAATATCATTCTTTGGTTTCAATCTTAAAATATGCCTAATTTCTTATAATAACTTAATCAGAGATACAAATATATCACATTTGATGAGATACGAAAGTGAAATAGTATTATAATTAACAATGATATTTTTAGCTAGGTTGATTTTTGCCACTAACTAATTGTATCCAATAAATCTACAATATCACTGAACAAACTTTTCTTTAGTGGAGACTGTGTTGATTGGATTTTTTGTTTTAAATAATTCTGAGGTACTTGTTTTTTTATCAGGACTTTGGCAATCTGACCTAATTCGCTGATTAACTCTTTTTCGAGAGATACTTGTTTTGGTGGATTAGAAGTAGAGTTACCTTGCTGGAGCTTTAGAAGTAATGATTGGTATTCATTACGCATATTTTGAAATTTAACGGCAGTTCCTCCTGCATCGGAGTGCAGTTGCTTTGCTAATTTTCGATAGCGTAGTTTGGCTTGTTCAATATTGGCTAAGTAGTTGAAACCAAATTATTTTATCTCTGTAAATTCATTTATTTTATGATTAGGGTCTTCACAACACTTTTCATAGTGCAAAACAATGGGTTTTCCTGCCCAAGCTTCAAACTCAGACTTAAAAACATACGCTATATCAATACCAAACTCATGGAATTTATCCCAGTTAATCATACCTTCCATTTCATCTGCAACACAAAACAATCGCTCCCATTTCTTTAATTGCCTGATAAGGTATTCGCTAAAATTGTAATCATTGTATTGACTACACCCTCCTGCACATGCGCCTTCATGCCAAAAAACGGAATCGCCAAAATCGACCATCATTTTAATTTCAATTGGTGCTTCTTGCGTTTCTTGTAGTAACACGTTTACATTATTTTTTCGTTCAAGAACCATATCTGTAAAATGAAGCTTCTCATATTCTTCATACAAATGACTATATGATTTTCCTTGTTCTATTCCGTTAAGAATGTCATCAAAATCAGAGTGAAGATGAAAACCAGCAATGATTGCAAGGTTAAACCCTATATTTTCCGATACTAGTTCTGCATCACCCAGTTCATCACTTGTTACGTTCTTTGCAATTTCAAACAAGATTTTGTTAAAACGAGAATTAACAAAGGTAGAACGTGACCAAAAGGCTTTACTATCCTGCTCATACTCTTGAAATTCTTCACTTCCTGCGCTTCTGTGCAATCCTTTTTTTACACTTCGATAACTAGCAAGCTCCAAAAATATATCCGAACTCTGCACCGCAATCAAAAGCTGAGCCTTTGGTTTTTTCGAGTGTTTCAAAATAGTCGAGTATCGTATTATTTATAGCTTTTTCCATTTGTCGTGATTTAGGTAATTAGATTACAGAATAGTTTCATTTTCAGAATCAAGAATCTTTTCCAGTCTTTCCTGAAACTTTGGATACGTATTTGTTTTTACTTTATGCTTTGCTTGAAGGCCTTCTATCTCACCTTGCTTATTGTATATGTAAAAGCATTTATTAAAAATAGCATTGTCCCACTTCGTTAATTTAGCGAAAATTCGAGCTTTTT
>Ga0193953_1000505_pt1 | contig 20960 bp, 17 predicted proteins | sample BB_4_MG_FD_140325 | JGI IMG/M metagenome (GOLD analysis project Ga0193953, IMG submission 140325) | Microbial mat bacterial communities from the Broadkill River, Lewes, Delaware, United States - BB_4_MG | ecosystem: Environmental > Aquatic > Freshwater > River > Microbial mats | place: USA... | reverse complement strand
GGTCTTATCTATTTGTCGGGCGCTATCTTAATGAGTTTTAACCTCTGGAAAACCATGAGGGCCGGTAAATTAGTGGCGAATGAAGAAGCCAAAGCAGTGGTGGAAAGCTTATCGGGTAAACGTGAGAAAGGTGAACGTGGTCATTCCTGGTTGGAGCGTAAACCGGTTCAGTTCATGATTATTTCGTTTATTGTGGTGATGATCGGGACGCTTTTTGAGATCATACCTACTTTCTTATTAAAATCCAATGTGCCCACCATTGCCAGTGTCAAACCCTATACACCACTGGAATTAATTGGGCGTGATATCTATATCCGTGAGGGCTGTTACAATTGCCACTCACAAATGATACGCCCCTTCCGTTCAGAGACAGAGCGCTACGGGGAGTATTCCAAAGCTGGTGAATTTGTGTATGATCATCCCTTCCAATGGGGATCGAAAAGGACGGGGCCCGACTTGGCGCGCGAAGGGGTGATGACCGGTAAGATCTACAAACCGGATGCCTGGCATTACAACCACATGTTGGATCCGCAGCAACTGAATGAGAATTCCATCATGCCGAAATATCCCTGGTTGATCGAAGATGAGATGGAGCTGGAGCATCTGGAAGGTAAAATACGGGCTATGCAAACCTTAGGTGTACCTTATCCGGAGGGCTACGATAAGCAAGCAATGGCTGATTTGGAAGCACAAGCGGAGAAGATTACCAATGGTTTAGTGGCAGCTGGCATTGAAACAGTCAAGGAGAAGGAGATCATTGCTTTGATTGCCTATCTGCAACGCCTGGGAACGGATATCACCAAGATAGAGGTGCCCGCAGTTGAAGAAGAAGCAGTAGTAGAAAACGATTAATGAGGACAACTATGAAGCTGGTAAGACATTATCTGGAATCGATAGCGGGGGTTGAAATATATCCCATCATTTCTTTTTTAATCTTTTTCATCTTTTTTATCGCTGTCACGTGGTATGTGATTCGCCTCGATAAAGGGTATATCGACGAGATCACCCATTACCCCATCGATGAAGAAGACGCTCCCCAGGGGGATGAGCAAATGGTGCAATGAGCAATGAATAATCGGAAAAATTCTTTAAATCAGATCTGACCCATGGAAGAAAATAATTTACAACATAAGAATCTACCGGAAATTGATCCGTTAACCAATGATAAGTTTGTACCACATCATGAGTTTGATGGCATCCGCGAATTAGCGAATAATCCGCCTTGGTGGTTAACTTTTATCTTCATCTTTAGTTTGTTATTTGCCTATTTCTACATCGCCAAATACCATTTTTTTGGGGATGGAGATTTGCAAATTGCCGAATATGAAAATGAGATGGCTCAATACATGCCCGATGAGGACGATGATACTGAAGAAGGGGGCATTGCCATTGCCGATGTGAATATTGACTTCACACAGCCCTTGCTTGATGAGGAAGGTTTAACCAAAGGGGCCAAAGTCTTTGCCACCAACTGTGCCGTGTGTCACCTGGCGGAAGGTCAGGGTTTAGTGGGGCCTAACCTAACGGATGAGTATTGGCTGCATGGTGGTAGCTTTGAGGATATCGTTAGGGTGATAAATGAAGGGGTGATTGAAAAAGGGATGATTTCCTGGACCAATCAATTGTCGAAAGTGCAGATTCACCAGGTATCCAGTTATATCTTAACATTGCAAGGTACCAATCCACCGAATCCCAAAGCACCACAAGGTGAAAAATATGTACCGGAGAGTTAGAATGAGTCAGTCAAAGGATCTTTGCTTTGCATATTGAGTGATTCTTTGCGTTTTGAACTTTTATCTTTTTCCTTTTCGTGTAGTTTAAAGGAGTAAGACTGAATGATGTATAATCGCACACATCCATGACAAACGAACCAAATAACTCTTTTCGCGACCGGGTGGTCACGATGAATGCTGAAGGACAGCGCAAATGGATTTATGCCAGTCAGCCCAAGGGAAAGTTTTACAATGTCCGTACCTTGGTGAGCCTGGTGTTGTTAGGCTTTTTCTTTGTGACGCCTTTTATCGAAGTGGGGGGGGAACCACTATTGTTGTTTGATATACTCAAACGTAAATTTGTATTGTTTGGCGTTGTTTTCTGGCCGCAGGATTTTCACCTGTTTGTAGTCGGCTTGATTAGCATCATCATCACTGTTGTAACTTTTACTGTGGTATACGGGCGTATCTGGTGTGGCTGGACCTGTCCGCAAACCATTTTTATGGAGATGGTGTTTCGCCGCATTGAGTTTTGGCTTGAAGGGGGTGGCAATACACAGCGTAGGCGTAACCATCAGAAGGACAGTTTCGATCGCATTTGGAGAAAGAGCTTGAAGCATGTGATTTTTGTGGTGATATCGCTTGTTGTGATCCATACTTTTATTGCTTATGTGGTGGGCATTGATAAATTGAAAGAGTACATATCGAGTCCGCCGTCTGAAAATTGGAGTCTATTCATTGCGATGATTGGGTTTTCAGGTCTATTTTATTTTGTATTTGCCTATTTCCGTGAGCAGGTCTGTTCGTTGGTCTGTCCCTATGGGCGTTTACAAGGTGCTTTACTAGACGGCAATACTTTGATGGTCACCTATGATTTTAAGCGGGGTGAAAAACGCAGTCATCTGACAAAGGGTGAGGATCGGGAGGCGGCCGGCAAAGGCGATTGTATTGATTGCGGAAAGTGCTCATCGGTGTGTCCAACGGGATTAGATATTCGTAATGGTATTCAGCTGGAATGCATCAATTGTACCTCGTGCATGGATGCCTGTAACAGTGTGATGACCAAAATTGGTAAACCCAAAAGCTTGGTACGCATCACATCGCAAAATAGGGTTGTTTCCGGTGAGAAATTTAAATGGACGGGACGCATCCGGGCTTATACCTTTTTACTGGTGGCTCTGGTGGGTGTGTTGGTGGTGCTTTTTAATCTGCGATCGGATTTTGAAACGACCATATTAAGAGTACAGGGAACTCTGTATCAAAAATTAGAAGACGGACGATACAGTAATATTTATAACTTTAAAGTGGTGAACAAAACCAGTGAGGATATGCAATTGAGCATTCGTTTGCTGGCACCGCAAGGGGAGATGCAGCTGGCCGGATCAGATATGGACCTGAAGAAACAGGCCATTTTGCAGGGTGTTTTTCTGCTGAAGATGGATAAAGCTCAACTGACCGGTTTGAAGACGGATGTGGTCATAGGGATTTATACAGGGGATGAATTGATAGAGACCATCACCACTACTTTTGTGGGGCCTGCGAAATAGTGGTGTTGAGCACTGTGAATGCAGGTGTATCACCCTTACAGGGTGATAGGAGTGGGCCGTGTTGTGCTTGGGGCGATGCCCCAAGTTATGATGTTTCAGGCCTTCAGCCTGAGAAGCAGGCAATATTACAGGTTTAGTGAAATTGAAGAGAAAGAAGGATTACTAGAAGTGTCAGCCTGAAGGGCTGAAACATCAAATGCAGGGGCATCGCCCCTGTAACAAGCAAGTTAAACCATCAGGCTGAAGGCCTGACAGAAACATGATAAATGGGACAATCTTTATCACAACTATACGTCCATTTGATATTTGGAACTAAAGAGCGGTATCCATTTATCGATCCGTCGAACAGTGATCGCTTACATGTCTACATAGCAGGAATATTTAAGAAGTTAGATAGTCCGGCACTTATAATCAATTCACACAAAGATCATGTGCATAGCTTATTCCGATTATCTAAAAATATGGCATTATCAAAGGTCATTGAAGAAGTCAAGAAGTCATCATCGAAGTGGATGAAAGAAATACATGCAGGAGATGATAAGTTTACCTGGCAGATTGGTTATGCAGCGTATTCAGTCAGTGCTTCTAAAGTAGCAGTCGTTGAGGATTATATAGCTAATCAGAAAGAACACCATTCAATCAAGACATATAAGGAAGAACTGGAAGGTTTTATGAAAAAGTACAATGTGTTGGCTTATGATGAGAACTATTTTTGGCAATGAGGCTGTGTCACTCATACAGGGTGATAGGTGTGGGCCGTGTTGTGCTTGGGGCAACACCCCTGGAGCAAGTAAGTTAAACCATCAGGCTGAAAGCCTGACAGAAATAGAACAACCATGAAATTCAATTGGGGACACGGATTAATAACTTTTATCGCATTGGGAATCATCGCTATTTTAACCTTGGTGTTTGTAACCACCCGGGAACGTATTGATTTGGTTACAGAAGATTATTATCCCAAAGAGCTGAAGTACGAAGATCAAATTGCTAAACTAAAAAATTACCAGGCGCTGGATGAGAAAATCACATTGGAAGAAAATGATGTGTTGTGGATGCATTTTCCCCCATTAACGCAAGTATCTGCTGATATAAGCGGTACCATTCATATTTACCGGCCATCGGATAAAGATAAAGACATGACCTTTCCGGTCAGTTTAAATACAGATTTCAAGCAAGCCTTGCCCATGAACGGGTTGCCGTGTGGGAAATATGAAATCAGTGTCGATTGGCAAGCTAATAACAAGGCCTATTTCTATAAACAAACCTATTTTCTTTCTGAATAACTTCTTTCGCTATGCATATTTTCGAAGGTTTTATCATTGGTATTGTTGGCAGTTTGCATTGCGTAGGTATGTGTGGCCCATTGGCACTAGCATTGCCTTTACCTAACAAAAGTGCTGGTAGAAAAGCACTGGGGGCTTTGTTTTACAACCTGGGACGTGCAGTGACCTATGCTCTGCTAGGATTAGTGTTTGGATTTGTGGGAGCAGGCTTTAAATTATCCGGTCTTCAGCAATGGGTTTCCATTGTGTGTGGCGTACTCATGATATTTTCAGTAATTATTCCAGGCGTATTTAAAATGCCCAAAACCACTCAGAAAGTTTCCGGAAAACTATATACGACTTTGAAAAACAAGATAGGAGGTGCCTTGCAAGATAGACGCTTGAGCAACCTGCCAGTCATTGGTTTCCTCAATGGATTTCTGCCATGTGGTTTGGTGTACATCGCCATAGCCGGTGCCATCACTTCTGCCACGGTTACCGAAAGTGTCATCTTCATGTTTCTATTTGGATTAGGGACTCTACCCGTTATGTTTGCGGTTGCTTATTTTGCCGATGTGATTAAGAGCCGTTTTCTTCATAAGATGAAACACATCATTCCCGTTTTTATCATCATTTTGGGTATCCTGTTTATCTTACGCGGATTAAACCTGGGTATTCCATACATCAGTCCAAAGTTTGAAGAGGATAAAGTGGAGTGTTGTCATTAGGGCAAGTAAAACGTTAAAAGGCAAAAGTCAAAAGGTCGTTACAAAAGGCTTTGACGGACTTTGAGTATCGGCCAATGGGCTTGTTGCGAGTTGCTTAAGGCATTAAAGACCCATTCATCCAAATTATTTGAAAAAACAGTTTCTCAGTCTTAACTTTTCCCTTACATTTGCAGCCGAATTGGTTCAGATGATACGCTTCTGTATCGGATGACGAAAAAGGGAATGCCGTGAAAATCGGCAACAGTATCCGCTGCTGTAAGTCCTGATTCCTGTGAAAAGGAATAGTATGCTGCGAATCAACAAAACCACTGCCATGTAATTAACAGAGCGGGAAGGTGATTCAAAGTCGGGATAAGTCAGAAGACCTGCCAATCGGTATTCAATTGTTCGTGGCATTCGGAATAAATGCATGGTCAATACATTCAATTCGGTGTATTCATCCGGTATCAGGAGCAATTTTTTAAGGATTTGTGAACCAATAGGGATGAAGAAGTTACTGTTTCTGGGATTTTGTGTGTGGTGGAGCTCAACTGCGTTGGGTCAGTATTCGTTGTCTGACACGGTGAAGGTGATGGAGGTGGAGGTGACGGCTTCGCGGAGAAAGCATTTGTCTGAAGGGTATAAAACGGTGACGATAGCCGGTCAGCAGAAGGAGCAGTATAATCAACGTTCTGTTGCTGAGTTTCTGCAATACTCGTCAAATTTGAATGTTCAAGCTTACGGTTCCCCAGGGGCACTGGCCTCTCTTTCCTTACGTGGTACTGGATCTTCACATACGCAAGTGAATTGGAATGGATTTCCGGTTAATTCAGTAACATTGGGTTCTGCTGATCTTTCTTTTTTACCTGTAATGGAAAACCATGACGTGGATATTGTTTATGGCGCTTCAGGTGCACTTTATGGTAGTGGTACCTTTGGTGGAGCTATCAATATAGACAGCCGGCCCGATTATTCGAAGCATGGATTTCACAATAGTCTATCTCTGGGATTGGGAAGTATGAATACACAAAAGGCTGTGTATAGTTTTCAGGGAGGGAATGACAGTATACAAATTAGCGGTTCTATTTGGGGGGATAAATCAGATGGTGACTTTGAATACTATGACGATATTCAGGGCAAGCAACTGAAGCGTGCGAATGCTGATTACACTCAGTTTGGGATTAATCCCGATTTTAGTTTAAAATTACCCAACAGGGTGGAGCTATCCGGAGGATTGTGGTATCAGGTAAAGGATCTTAATCTTCCAGCTATTATGGGGAGTGCACCTAAGGATATAGAAAATCAGAAAGATTCTTTATTTCGGTCCTATCTGCAATTTAAAAAAAGTTTTTATAAGTCCACTCTACAAATAAAAGGGGCTTGGTTCAATAGCGATCAACATTATACAAAGTATTCACCTGATTTAGAAACCTACATCTTTAACTCGCGAATTAAAAGTAATGCTTTATACTCAGATGCTAACTACCGTTACTTCTTCTCAAATAGCCTGTCAGGTGACTTTGGAGCCATATATAGTTATACTACTGCTGATGTAGTAGCTTATCATGGCGAACAGTCAGAATATGATCTGGGATTGATAGCTGCGCTTAAATATTATTCAAATCAGCTACGTGCCAATGTAACAATACGAAAGGATTGGAACGATTCATATAAATCAGAAGTATTGAGTGATATAGGAGTTTCTTATCATTTCCTGGAAGATCAATTAATTTTTAGAGCAGCATTCTCTCAAAAATTTAAGAAGCCAAGTTTTAATGATCGCTTTTGGGTTCCGGGAGGTAATATTGATTTAAAGCCCGAGACTGGTTATTCCATTGAAACAGGAATCAATTATGTACTTAATCTAAAAAAATGGGGTGAGCTGGATGTTGATGTATCAGCTTATTATTCGCCGATTGAGGATATGATTGTATGGCGACCGGCTGGTTCTGATTGGGAGGCAAAGAATTATCAAAGTGTACTGACTCAAGGAATTGATATGACAGCAAATTACCGTATTCAATTTAATAGCCTTGCGTGGACGACAGGGGCATCTTTAAGTTACAACAAAGCCATTATTGAGGAATTGGATGGGCAAATTGTCGATAATCAACCACTCTTTTATGCTCCCACATGGTTGTCGAGTGCTTATTCAGAGCTGAGCACAACAAAATGGGGAGTATATGCAGGTTGGCGATTTGCCTCTAAACGCTATTACGATAAGAATGAAACACTGGATCCTTATTGGCTGATCAATGCCAATTTGTATTATCAATTTCAGTTTCATAATCAAAAATTACGTTTGTCGGGCAGTGTAGATAATATTCTAGACGAATCGTATCAAATGGTGCGTTCCTATCCAATGCCAGGACGTACTTGGCAATTACATTTAAAATATTCGTTTTAATAATTATTAATAGTACTAGTCATGAAAAAAGTAATGCATTTAAGTAATCAACTGTTTTTGTTGTTGGTTTTGGCTTTAGGTTTCAATGCTTGTGAGAGCAATGATAATAAGAAACCGGAGTATCCTTCTTTGAAGGGTGAGTTTGTAGTTTGTCAGGGGAATTTCCTGAAAAATAATGGGGCTGTTGCTATGTATGGTGATTTAGCCACGGATAATAATATTTTCAAAAGCGTAAATGACAAAGATCTTGGCGATGTTGTTCAGGATTTTTGCATTGCGGATACCTTGGGATTTGTAGTCGTAAACAATTCTCAAAAGGTGGAAGTAGTTCGAATGCGCGATTTCGAATCAGTTAAGACTATCTCTGACTTAAGCTATCCCCGCTATGTGGCTCAGGCTACTGATCGTACAGTTTATATCTCCAACGGCAATGGGAAATCAGAACAGGATGAAGTCGTTGAATTTGATTTTGTAAGCATGGAAATTGTTGATCGTATCAAGGTTGGCAAGGGGCCTGAAATGCTTGTAAAGGTTGGGAATAAAATGTATGTTGCTAACTCCGGCGGTTATGGTACTGACAATAATGTATCAGTTATAGATATCTCCACCGGAGAAGTTGTTAAAACAATTACTTCCGGATATGCTGGCAAAGCAATGAAAGCTGATAAAGAAGGTAATTTATGGGTATTCTGTGGCGGTCGTGTGGAATATGGTCCTGCACCAGATTTTGCAAAGATTCAAAAAGATGTACCTAAGTTGGTTAAGATTGACACCAAGACAGATGAAGTGGTGACGGAAATTGAGTATACAGGAAAAGTTGTGGGTACTGATGGGTCAAACCTAATTGCAGCAGCAGCTAAAAGCAATCATATCTTTTTTATTGCCGATGGAGTCTATAAAATGGAGTTGGATGCAACTACCTTCCCAACTGAAAAATGGGAGGATAATGTCTATTTTGGAATTGATGTAGATCCTAGTTCTGGATCTGTATACCTAATGGATGCCACAAATAGCAAGGTCTTGATCGTAAATGATCAGGATGCGTCAGTGATTGAGACTTTATCTGATACAAAATCGTTTCCTCACAAAGTGGTTTTTAATCGCTAGGGTTTACTTTTATGATATTCATTTAAAGCCGGCCTTAGAGTCGGCTTTTTTTATGCCTCACAATGAAAATAGTTACTTGAAAATATAAATTATTTCCATTATCCGGCATTATTCCCTAACTTGAGAGAACGTTAAACCATCATACAGGAGATTGTTATGATTTTAACTGTGACACTCAATCCCGCCATTGATAAAATTTTGATCCTCGATAGTTTTGAGGTGCATAAACTTCATCGGCTGCAATCCACTGAAATGAGCATGGTAGCGGCCGGAGGAAAAGGTGTGAACATTGCACAAACACTAGCCAAGTTAGGTGATCAGGTGATTGCCTCGGGGTTTGCCGGGGAGCATACCGGGCATTTGTTGTGCGATGCCATACGCCATGCAGGTATCACCACTAATTTTATTTTTACCCAGGGACCTACCCGAACCAATATTTCGATCCTCGATCGCAAAAACGAAACACTGACCGAGATTAATGATTTTGGGCAGGAGATTCCGACCGAGGATATTCAATTTTTCATGGAGAATTACGAACGGCTGCTAGCACGTGTGGAATGGGTGGTAATTGCCGGTTCGTTACCGCGTGGGGTGGAACCGGGTATTTTTATCGAGTTGATCGCCAAAGCAAATGCCTTGGGTAAGAAAGTGGTGGTGCACACCGCTCCCAAACACACCGAATTATTGATGCAGGCGCAACCTTTTATGATCAATCCGGATATGCGTTCCAATCACATCTTATTGGGCAATGAAGTGGATGGTGTTGATCAGTTTTTGGAAGTAGGGCAGACCATCCTGGAAAAGTGTCCTCGGTCTGAATTGGTCATTTTTACCCATCGCCTGGAAAATGTGGTGGCAGTGACCCGTCAAAAGGGATATGTGATGCGACCCAAAGATTTGAAGATTGTAAATATGCTGGGATATGGAGATTCCTATTTGGCTGGTTTTATTCATGCGCATATTCTGACCCCCAAGTTAGTAGATGCTTTAAGGTATGCTTCTGCAGCAGGCTTGACCAATGTTGAGCAACTTTGTAAAGAGGTTCAGGATGTGGGAGGAATTGATACGAATTTGCCCCGCATTCAAATAGAAGAAATAGTATTTTAATGATCTTATTGATGTAAAATAGTTAAGCATAGGTCATGAAAAAAGTAAGCGACTATATTCACAAGGATATTACCTCGGTAAACGAAAATTCCAGCCTGCGCCGGGTTATTAAAACCATGAAGTTGCATCGGATGAGTGCTGTGCCTGTGGTTAATAAGCTGGGTGAGTATGTGGGATGTATCAGTGAGCAGGATATCCTGAATGTGGCTGTCCCAACCTATATGAAATCCATGTACGATACCTCGTTTATGGCAGGATTAGATCAGATCACTACCCATTTGAAAGAGAAATTGGATGAGAATGCCATTCGCTTTGTCGATGAAAAATATCCCAGTGTAGCACCGGATGAATCCATGTCATACGCCGCTGATTTATTATACAGACAAAAAGGTACAATACTGCCAGTAGTGGATGGAAAAACCTTAATTGGTTTACTCACGCGAATCGAGATTTTATCCGTTTCGTTGGATGAGTGAAGTTTAAGTTAAAAGTTTAAGGGTAAAAGTAAAAGTAAAAGGAGAAAGTGAAAAGTTTAAAGGTAAAAGTGAAAAGGATCCATTCAATGTTGAGATCAATAAAATGAACCTAAAAAGAAAGTCAACACTATGTTAACAATACTGGCCGGCGAGGTCAACACATTTCAGATCATTATCGCTTTAGTAGTGTTCATCCTGACGTTTACTTTAATCACTACCGAGAAGCTGCCTAATGCCATTGCAGCTATGTTTGGAGGTTTCTTAATTGTGGCTTTTCATATTTTATCACAGGATGAAGCCATTGCATTTATTGATTTTGATACCATTGGTCTGTTATGTGGCATGATGATTACTGTGGCCATTATGCGCAAGTCAGGATTGTTCGAATACATTGCGATCAAGGGTATCAAGATAACAGGTGGCAATCCCTGGAGGATACTGGTGGTATTATCTATCGTAACAGCGGTATTATCTGCTTTTTTAGACAATGTCACAACGGTTTTAATCATCGTACCACTCACTTTTGCAGTAGCTGATACCATCAAAATAAATCCATTGCCTTTGCTGATCTCAGAGGTGCTTTTTTCCAATATTGGAGGGACGGCCACCTTAATTGGTGATCCGCCTAATATCATGATTGGGGGTGCCACGCATTTGGGGTTTATGGATTTTATCATCAATAATGTCCCTGTCGTATTGGTGGTTGCAGTGGTTACCTTCTGGCTGCTGAAGCTCATCTACTATAATAAACTCACTTCGGTGGAGGTGGATAAGACTAAAATCAACGCTTTTGATGAAAAGCGAGCCATCAAAGACAAAGTATTCTTTATTAAGAATCTGGTGGTATTTGGCTTGATTATTTTAGCCTTTATTACCCATCATCAACATGAAATTAGCTTAGCTTCCGTTGCCTTGGGAGGTGGTTTTTTATTAATGATGGTGACCAAACAAGATCCGGAAGAGATATTAAAAGAAGTGGAGTGGCCTACACTGTTTTTCTTTATTGGTTTATTTGTGATTGTAGGCGGGCTCGAAAAAACAGGAGTCATTACTTATATAGCTGATCGAATGATGTTGGTCACGGACGGTAATATGACCATCGCCACCCAATTGGTATTGTGGATGTCGGCTGTATCGACTACTTTCATTAATAGCATTCCTTATACCGCAACCATGATTTCGGTGATTGAAAACATGGGAACAGCTATTGGCGGTGATGTGGATCCTTTGTGGTGGGCACTTTCGCTTGGTGCTTGTTTTGGTGGAAATGGAACCATTATCGGAGCGGCGGCCAATATCATTGTAGCCGGATTCTCCCAGAAAACAGACTATCCCTTACGGTTTGTAACTTATCTAAAAATTGGCTTACCGATGATGTTAGTATCGGTAGTCATCGCTTCTTTTTATTTGTATTTCAGGTATTTTATGCTTTGATGTTATTGTAAACTGGAGATTAATTTTCAGCGTTACACATCGCTTTTTCAACCATTATTCCGCGAATGCCAATGGGCTGCTCATTGATTAACACGACCGTTGAGTGTATGAGAATCGGGAGTTCATTGCCTTTTTCGTTCAGAATATGATATTCGTTGGCGAGTGGTTTAATGCCATTTAATTGTTGTGATATGCAATCTTTTAGTTGTTTATGATGTTTTGTCGGAATCACTTCCAGAATATTAATACCAGAACTCAGCTTATGTGAAGAGAAACCGAATAACTTTAACCCATATTTGTTGATGAATGTAAAGTTTCCTTTTAAATCGATTTCGAATACAGTGTTTGGCAGTAAACCGGAGATATCATTGAATTTTTGTTCACTGAGATGAAGGGCTTGGGTTCGATTTTTAACCTCCTGTTCAAGTTTTTTATTGAGTTTTTTAATTTTGGCTTCTTGATTTTTTCGATCGCTAATGTCGCGTACGATTGCTTGTAAATAGATACCGGATGCTAATTCCAATTTATTCAGGCTCACTTCAGCATCAAACAGTGTTTTATCAAGTTTCTGGTGCTTCCATTCAAAGAATTGAGGAATTCCATTTAAAGCAGCATTTATTTTCTGTAAGGCTTTTTCTTTTGAGCTGGTGCCATCAGGTTGGAAAGGAGGTGACAATTTATAAGGTGGTTGGTTCAGGATTTGAATTTTAGTACAACCAAAAAACTCAAGTGTTTTTTCATTACAATCAACAAAACGATCTTCTTGCAGGATAAAAATGGCATCATTGGCGGCCTCAAACAGTGATTTGTATAGCACGTCACTAATGGCTACGGCTTCCTGTGCTTCTTTTCGTGTGGTAATATCCACAACCGTGCCATCAAAGTATTCTATCTCACCTAAATCATTGTAGATAGCGCGCGCACTTTCGGATATATAGAGCTTGGTACCGTCCTTCCGGTTCCAGATAGATTCCATGTCAATAACTTTACCGGTTTGCTCAATTTGCTCTAAAAAAGCAGAACGGGGTTTACTTTCGTCAAAGCAGGAATCGTTTAATTGAATGTGTCTTAATTCATCAAGAGATGAATAACCAAGCATTTCAACAAGCGTCGGATTGGCCATAATGATTTGGCCATCAAAGGTGGTGCGATAATAACCCACAACCGAGTTTTCATACAAATCATCATACTTAAACTCGCTCTCCTGAAGTTTTTTTAAAGTAAATACCTGGCTGGTGATGTCTCTTACCGTTCCTAATGAGTAAAGAGGTCGATTGTCTGAATCGAAATGTGTCTCACAGGTTTCCTGAACATGTTTTATGGCCCGGTTAGGGATAGCTATGCGGTACCGGATATTATATGCTTCGTGATTCATGATGTGTTTTTGATAGGCATAAAGAACCCGGTTTCGATCTTCCGGATGAATCAGTTCCAGGCGATCTTCATAAGTTGGTGTAAATTCTTCATGCGAAACACAGAATATGCGGTACAAGACTTCTGACCAATATAGTTGCTTGGTCTGTAAATTAAATTTCCAGTGTCCGATAGTAGCTAGGAATTGACATTGTCTGAGAAATAGTTCAGTCTCAATTAAGCGCAATTCAATGTCGGTGTTGTCGTTTCCGGAACGTTGTAAATCCGTAATATCTTTACTTAATCCCCGGAAACCGGAGAAGACATCATGGGTATCATAAAGAGGAACACCATTGGTAATGAAGCAAACCACACGCCCGTCTTTACCAATCATTTGATATTTTAAATCTTCAAATGATTGGGGCTTATGATTCCATTCCAGAATCATTTTTTTTATTGGAGTGGCTACATTGCCTGGAATCAATTCATAAATAAATCGACCGATGATTTCATGCGGTTCATAGCCCATTACAGACTTTAATCCTTGTGAAGCATAGGTAAATTTGCCTCTTCTATCTGTTTCCCATATCCAATCAGCTTTAAAAATCGAATGCAAACCAGGATCCTTTCTGCCTTTTTTTCCATCAATTGACTGGTTGGAAAGTCCTTTCTCAGACGGAGTGATGGAACTGAAAAACTGTTTCAGGTTATGGATTAAAGTCATGGTCTTTTCACTTTAGGGTGAGCACTTTTGTGAACAATTGAAATTAGTGATAATCAGTGAAGATGTCAACCTAATGATAAGCACAAAAAAAGCCCTGCGAGTTGCAGGGCTTAAAACAATATTATTTTGCGGGGATGATTAGTTTGTTGGAAGTTCTCTTAACTTCAGGTGGTCACCCGCATCTTTTACAATCGATTGATAATACTCCTGTGAGTATCCGGGGAATTTAGCATGAGCAGGATTTCCATGTTCATTACGCAGGAATTCACCGTCTTTTTCTTCGTGCAAGTTACCGTCGTTATATTTTACCAACAGGAAGTTACCCAATTCACGCCATTTGGCAACTACTAATTCAGCCTGGTTCATCGAGAAATCAGTCAGGAATTCACGGGCTAATTCGGGATTTTGATCATACAAGCTTTTGGCAGCCTGATCAATGGCAACAGCTGAAGCGGTTAATTTATCTTCCAGTTCGGTTTGTACCTTTTTAATATCTTCAATCATGTAGCTGTAACGGCTGTAGGCCTGATTACTGACATACGTGAAGGCCCAAAAAGCAGAGCTTGGACTATAGGTTAGCAAGTCGCCGTTTCCTTTCTTCAAGCAATTCGGTACATTAGTCATACCACAGTACATCGGCATGTATACTGAAGAAGCAGCATCGTCTACACCAAACCAAAGGATACCACCAATGTGATTTGGTAACCAATTACGCATCTGAGCCACGAAAGAGAAACCTGTTTGCTGGGTAGCAATGGCACGTTCATTGAAATATTTCTCACCTTCTACTTCCCAGGTCAAAGGACGGAAACGATAAGGCTTGGCAAAGGGACCTGCACCGGCATCTTTAGACATGTCAAGTGCGGTTCCTTCATAATGATCACGCATAATATTCATCACGTCGCGGTGAGATATTTTACGATCGGGTTTGATGTAAAGTGGCATGCGCTTCAGAGATTCGCCTTTGGCATAGTCTTCAAAAACACCCATTTCAGCAGGGTTCATGATGTTGAAGGCTGCCCATACGCGCGCATCACAAAAACGAACGGCACCAAAATCAAGTGGTGCGTAGGCATCTGAGAAGTTGAACGCTTTATTTTTTCCATCAAAATAACCTTGTTCACGAGCAAAAGAGATCACATCTTCTGAATAGATGCAGTTTTCTTTATCGTTCAATGGGAAAGTGGTAATACGTGCCTGGTTAGCATGAGCAGATACATATCCATCAGGAATTTGCACAGCCACCCATACAGCTCCTTTATTATTGGGACCTTTTCCAATCATTTCCATCACCCACACTTCATTGGCGTCAGCAATTGAAAACGACTCACCTGAGCTGTAGTAGCCATATTTATCAACCAATTCACCCATTGTTTTGATGGCTTCGCGGGCTGTTTTGGCGCGTTGCAGAGTGATGTAGATCAGACTGCCATAGTCAATTAAACCTTCCGGATCACGGAGTTCCTTACGACCACCGTAGGTTGTTTCGGCAATGGTTAACTGGTGTTCGTTCATGTTACCAATCACCGTATAAGTAGAAGGTACCTGATCAATTTCACCCAGGTATTTACCAGTATCCCATTCATACACCTTAAGCATGGAACCGGGTTCGTGTTTGGCAGCAGGCCAGTAGTATAGTTCACCGTATAAATCATGAGAATCAGCTGCATAGGATACTAGTGTAGAACCGTCAACTGATGCATTTTTTGTAACCAGAACATTGGTACAAGCATTAGCAGGAGACAGGTAAAATAAACCAGCCGCCATTAACGCAAGTGCTGTAAATCGTTTTAACATATCGATATAGTTATAAATTAATGACTCTTTGTAGGCAAATATATAAAAACTCCATAATTAGAATGTGAGTTTTGTTAGTGTCTTACATTTTATATTTGCGTATTTTTTGCCAAAATAGCACAAATGGAATGTGTCGTTTCAATTTTGCGAATCAATATAAAGCTGTTGTTGCATAAAAAATGTCCATTTCTCTTCATGTTTTGACCTCTGAATAAGAAGGAGGCTTTACTACCATCATAAATTGTTTTGTTTTTGTATGCTACATCCGGTAGCACAATGTTTATGACTTGCCAAGTGTCAAACATAAAGGCAATTGCTTGTAGACTTCTGGCTCTTACGGAGTGGTAGTTACCACTCCTGGTTGTTAGGAGTTGCTACTCTTGGTTGTCGGGAGGATCATAAATATAAAGGCTGCTTCATTGTTGAGCAGCGGCGGCTAAATTTATTGAATCGTACCTGATATCCCAATAGTGTAATACCAATTGTATTTCAAAATGATAGATTAATCACTTTTGGGATCTGGTTCGTCCAGGTTGGGTTAGAGTCATTAGATCTCAAAGTAAATCCAAGATTTGCACCTTTTTTTATAGAGTGCTGGCTAATGCTATTTTTCAATGTTAAGTAAATGTTAAATCGACCGATTATTTCATTGATTTGATTGAGTTTGGTTTGTTTCTACTTCATTATTACCCTAACTTGAAGAGCAAGCAAGTAGTTAGACCACTGCTTTTCAATAGCTTATTTATTATTGTTCCATATGCTAAATGCCTGGGATTATCCCTCAATTAGGATGAAATACAAAGAACGAATTTTAGTATAGAAGTTTGAATGTAACAAAGGAATTGCGATAACTCAAATTTAATTATGTCATGAAGAAGCTATTTATTGTGTTACTGATGTCAGGGTTATTTTTGGCCTGTCAGAATGGTAAGAAAAAAGCAGACCAGGGAAAAAGTGAAAAAGTATCCAGTCTTTTGGCAGCTGGTGCGACCTTCCCCTTGCCTTATTACAATATGGTGATCAAGGATTACATCAAAAAGACCGATGTACGGGTCACTTATGGCGGGATTGGATCCGGTGGGGGCATCAAAAGCTTAAAGGATAAGGTGGTGGATATTGGTGCCACGGATGCCTACTTGTCAGATGAAAAGCTGGCGGCCATGCCCGGTGAAATCGTGCACATACCAACCTGTTTGGGTGCTGTTGTTATCGCTTATAATCTGCCAGGCATAGAGGGACTCAAACTGACGGAAGCCCTCCTGGAAGGCATTTTTATGGGAGAAATTACCAAATGGAACGATGAGCAACTGATAAGTAATAATCCGGAGCTTGAATTACCGGATCAGGACATTGCCTTTGTCCATCGATCGGATGGGAGTGGGACCACTTATATATTTAGTGATTACATGTGCAAGATCAGTCCGAGATGGAACGAGGAGGTGGGGCGTGGTAAAGCGCTGAAATGGCCGGTGGGCATTGGCGCCAAAGGTAATCCGGGTGTGGCCGGCACCATCAAATCGACCCAGGGCGCCATCGGTTATATTGGATCCGAGTATGCCTTTGCACAGAAGATTCCTGTAGCCCTCTTGAAAAACCGTTCCGGTAATTATGTAGAACCCTCCATTGAATCCATCAGTGCAGCCGCCCAGGCCGAGTTACCGGCCGATACCCGCACCATGCTCACCAATTCAGAAGATGCCGGTGCTTACCCCATTAGTGGTTTTACCTGGTTGATCCTTTACAAGGAGCAGGCTTATGATGACCGATCCAAAGCACAGGCCCTGGCCACGTTACAATTTCTCGATTGGCTGATCAGTCCCGAAGCCCAGGCTGTGGCGTCCAAGGTGAATTATGCACCACTCCCGGATAAAGCAGTGATCCAGGCCCGCTCTATTCTTGAATCAGTGACTTATAACGGGGCGCCATTATTAACGGAACAGCAGAAGTAAATCAATGCCTTTGAGGATATGGTGTGTGTTTTCTGAATTCGACGTTCTTCATTTGTTGATCGATATTCATGATTTAGTACTTATATCCTCATTCAATGGATTAAGAATAGTTTAAAATTTTATGAAGAGTGATAAACTAACCAAATGGCTGTTATTGGCTTCTTCGCTGATCATTGTGCTGATCAGTGGGGGGATGGTCTTTTCCCTCATTGGAGATGCGATTCCGGTATTTGAAAAGTTCGGATGGCGCTTTATCATCTCCACCGAATGGAATCCGACCGAAGGCAGGGAGGCCTATGGAGCCTTGCCATTTATTGCCGGCACATTGAGTACCTCTATGTTGGCTCTAATGGTTTGTTTACCGCTGGCTTTTGCCACTGCTTTATTCATCGGAGAGTATTTTCGAAACTCTGCTTTTTCCTCAGTATTGGGGACACTGGTTGATTTATTGGCTGGTATCCCTTCCATTGTGTATGGCTTATGGGGCTTCTATACCTTGCGGCCATTTGTCGTTCAGCTGGGGTGGGATGCACAAGGGTATGGCATTTTCACCGCTGGTATGGTATTGGCCATCATGATTATTCCCTATGCCACCTCCTTAAGTGCCGAGATCATTAAAATGGTGTCCAATGAACTGAAAGAAGCGGCTTATTCCCTGGGGGCTACCCGGCTGGAGGTGGTGTTTTATGTGATTTTGCCAGCCGCCCGTTCCGGTATCGTAGCCAGTTTTATTTTGGCTTTTGGAAGAGCCCTGGGAGAAACAATGGCAGTAACCATGCTGATTGGGAATACCAATATCATTCCCAAGGGATTATTTAGCGTCGGTAACAGTATGGCCAGTGTAATTGCCAACCAGTTTGGTGAAGCGGATGGGTTAAAGCTCAGTGCATTAATCGCCATTGGCTTATTGCTGTTTATAATAACCGGTATCGTGAATGCCATTGGGAAATTAGTGATTAAAAAATTATCCTAACAAAAGGTCATGACAGAGGCAACAGCAGGACGGAAGATAGGAAAAGAGCGGATTAGCTATCGTATGCTGAAAAACCGTCTTTTTAAATGGGGTATTATTGTGGTATCCGGCATCACCATATTGCCCATTGTTTTAATTTTTGGTGAACTTCTGCTAAAAGGGTATCGACAAATTAACCTGAACTTTTTCACGGAAGTGACGCCCAATACCCTGGAAGCCATGACCGCGATGGCCAATAATGAGGTGATTCCCGGTGGTATTGTCAACGGCATAACAGGAACCTTGTTAATTGTGGGGATGGCCTCGGTCATTGCCATACCCTTTGGTATCCTGGTGGGCTTGTTCCTGTTCGAAAATCAGGGTAAACGCTATGCTGCCGGCTTTATTCGTAATCTGTCGGATATTCTGCAAGGGGTGCCTTCCATTGTGTTGGGGTTGATTGCCTACTTATGGGTGGTGAAAAATGTGACCAGTGGTTATTCAGCCCTGGCTGGCAGTGTGGCTTTGGCCATCATGATGCTGCCATTAATCGTGCGATCGACCGAAGAAACCATGAAGATGATTCCCGAAACCCTCAAAGAAGCCGGATTGGCTCTGGGTGCACCCTACTATAAGGTGATTCTTAGAGTCATGATTCCAACTGGTTTCAGTGGGTTGTTAACCGGGATATTACTGGGGATCTCCCGTATTTTGGGCGAAACAGCACCCCTCATGTTAACCACGCTGGGTAACCCCATGATCAATTGGGATCCTTCGGGCCCTACCAGTGCTGTGCCCCTGTTAGTATGGGATTTTTACAACGATCCCAACATGGTTGATCTGGTGTGGAGCTCATCGCTTTTCTTAATGGGATTTGTACTTACCCTGAACCTGATTTCAAGGCGGATAGCTGCCAAACAAAATAATAACTGATGACAATGAATCCGAATATCGACAGCATAGACCATCCGGTATTAGCCATTGAGAATCTTTCCATTGCTTACGGCAAAGGGGAAACCAAAGCCGTAAAGGACGTGAGTGCAGGCATCAAAAAAGAAGCCATCACCGCCATTATGGGCCCTTCGGGATGTGGTAAAAGTACGCTGCTGAGGGCCATTAACCGGATGCATGAATTGTATGCTGATATTGTAACAGAAGGACAGATCTTTTTAAATGACATCAATATCATGGAGATGTCCACCATTCAGCTGCGACGAAAAATCGGGATGGTTTTTCAGCGGCCCAATCCTTTTCCGACCATGAGTATTTATGACAATGTGATTGCCGGTTACAAGCTCAATGGCATTGGCTTGAAGAAGAATGAACGGGATCAGATTGTGGAACAGTCGCTGCGTAATGTATCACTGTGGGACGAGGTGAAAGATGCACTCTATAAGAAAGGGACCTTTCTGTCAGGGGGGCAGCAGCAGCGTTTGTGCATTGCCCGGTCGCTGGCTTTCCAACCCGAAGTGATCTTACTGGATGAACCCACATCGGCGCTGGACCCCATCGCGACCTCCCGGGTGGAAGATTTGCTGGTGGAATTGAAAGAGAAGTATACCATTGTGTTAGTCACCCACAACATGACCCAGGCGGCCCGTATATCCGATTATTCCATGTTTATGTACCTGGGCGACCTGGTGGAATATGGATCTACCAAAATGATGTTTACCAATCCGAGAGATACGAAAACGGAAGAATACCTGACCGGTAAATTTGGGTAATACTTGGTGAAGGGCTTAAATTAAACGAAGTGAACCTGAAAATATAGAAGAGATGCTCAAAAAAGAACTCGCTATACAAGAAATCGATGAGGATTTCAAAACCTATTCCAATCTGATCCTTAAACAGCTCGATCTGTTGGAGCGGGTGTTGGAAAGCGGATCCGATACCGCCGTGGATGAAGTATTGAAAAAATTGGGGAAACGAGAAGATAAAGTGGATCGCTTTGAGGTCAAGATCAGTGAAAAGATCATTAATGTGATTGTGCTTTATCATCCCATGGCCTCTGAATTGCGAAAACTGATGGCCTGTTATCGCATTATCATTAGTCTGGAGCGCATTGGGGATCTGATTTTGAACGTGGTGAAATTTGTTCGTAAGATGGAGGGGACCGAACTTTTTTCTCAAATGTCAGACATCATCTACAACATGTTGGTATCCAGTAGTACAATGGTTCAAAAAGCTTTGTTGTCTTATATCAATGGTGACATTGATTTTGCCATCTGGACCATCCGCAATGATGATATCATTGATGAGATGAATAAAAAATTGATGAAGAAAGGTATTCATAAAAGTAAATTGAGTGAGGAGGAGCGCGAAGCATTGATGAATCTGATCAACCTGAAAAGCATCATCTCTAACATTGAGCGCATTGCCGATCATGCCGGTCACATTGCCGAAGCCTCTGTATTCTCTACTGAAGG
>Ga0193953_1000502_pt1 | contig 20972 bp, 19 predicted proteins | sample BB_4_MG_FD_140325 | JGI IMG/M metagenome (GOLD analysis project Ga0193953, IMG submission 140325) | Microbial mat bacterial communities from the Broadkill River, Lewes, Delaware, United States - BB_4_MG | ecosystem: Environmental > Aquatic > Freshwater > River > Microbial mats | place: USA... | reverse complement strand
TATTTAGAAGATAACAACTTTATTACTATTGTAATGCCAATAGTTTTAGATAAATAAGGATATAAATGAGCACTGAAACTGAAAAAAAAGAGTATGGAGCCGGTAATATTAAAGTCCTTAAAGGGCTAGAAGCAGTAAGAAAAAGACCAGGTATGTATATTGGTGATACAAATACAAATGGTCTTCATCATATGGTTTATGAAGTTGTAGATAACTCTATTGATGAAGCTATGGCTGGATTTTGTGATACTATAAATGTAACCATAACAAAAGATAATGGAATCATAGTATCGGATAATGCTAGGGGTATTCCTACAGGTATGCATGAGGGTGAAAAAATCAGTGCAGCTACTGTTGCTTTAACTGTTTTACATGCTGGTGGTAAATTTGATAAAGATACATATCAAGTTTCTGGTGGACTTCATGGGGTTGGTGTATCTGTTGTAAATGCACTCTCTTCAGAACTTAAGATGACTATCCATAGAGAAGGTGAAATACATTATCAAGAATTTGCAAAAGGTAAATATGATAAAGCACTTGAAGTAATTGGAACAACAAAAAAAACTGGAACAACAATTGAGTTTTTACCTGACGATTCTATTTTTGAGGTAACTGAATATTCTTTTGAAGTTTTATCAAAAAGATTTAGAGAAGTTGCTTATTTAAATTCATTTATTACAATTAATTTAGAAGATAAAAGAAGTAATAAAAAAGAAACTTATCATTTTGAAGGTGGGTTAAAACAATTTGTAGAAGATACAAATAAATCAAAAGCTATCACTGAAGCTTTATCTTTTAGTGCTAAAGAAGAAGGTGTTGAAGTAGATATAGCTTTAATGTATAATGATACTTATGTAGGAAATACAAAATCTTTTGTAAATAATATTAATACTATTGATGGTGGAACACATGAAGCTGGTTTTAAAGATGGACTTACGAGAAGTATTAGAAAATATTTAAAAGAAAATGCAAATGCTAGAGATAAAGATGCAAAATTAGATGGTAATGATGTAAGAGAAGGTTTAGTTTCTGTTGTAAGTGTAAGAGTTCCTGAACCACAATTTGAAGGACAAACAAAAGGAAAACTTGGATCTTCATATGTAAAACCTATTTGTCAAAAACTTACTTATGAAGCATTAAATAAGTATTTTGAAGAAAATCCAGTACAAGCTAAACTTGTTATGGAGAAAGCTTTAATGGCTGCTAGAGGTAGAGAAGCAGCTAAAAAAGCACGGGAACTTACAAGAAAAACAGATACAATGTCTGTGGGTACATTACCTGGAAAGTTAGCAAACTGTCAAACTAAAGACCCAGAAATTGCTGAGTTATATCTAGTGGAAGGGGATTCTGCTGGAGGATCTGCAAAACAAGGTAGAGATAGAGTTTATCAAGCAATTTTACCATTAAAAGGTAAAATTTTAAATGTTGAAAAAGCAAGATTAGATAAAATCTTAAAATCTGAAGAGATTAAAAATATGATTACTGCTATGGGATGTGGTATTGGTGAAGATTTTAATGAAGAAAAAGTAAGATATCATAAAGTTATTATTATGACGGATGCAGATGTTGATGGTAGCCACATTCAAACTTTACTTTTAACATTTTTCTTTAGATTTTTAAGACCAATTATTGATAAAGGGTATTTATACATAGCTCAACCACCATTATATCTATATAGAAAAGGTAAAAATGAAACTTATTTAAAAGATAATAATGCTCTTAGTAATTTTTTAATTGAAAATGGTCTTGGTAACTTTGAATTTCAAGGTATGGGTCATAATGATCTACTTGATATGTTTAAAATTGTATCAGCATATAGAGGAATGTTAGAAAATCTTGAAAAAAGATATTCTTTAGTTGAAGTGATTAAATATATTATAGAAAATGATAATTTAGTTGGTTTAGATAATGAAAAATTATTTGTTGAAATTGAAAAATATATTAGTATGTCAGGTTATAATATTTTAAGTAAGACTATCACTGAAGAATCAATTCATCTTTTTGTACAAACAAATGAAGGTTTAGAAGAGTTAATAATTGATGATGAGTTATTTGCAAGCCCATACTTTGCTGAAGCTACATACCTTTATAAAAAAATTATAGACAGAGACACTTCTATATTTGAAGGTAGAGATATGATCGAATATCTTATTGAGATAGAAGAGAGTGCTAAAAAAGGTGCTTATATACAACGATATAAAGGTCTTGGTGAGATGAATCCAGAACAGCTTTGGGAAACAACTATGATACCTGAAAATAGAAGACTTTTAAAAGTGACTGTTGATGATGCAGAAGAGGCTAGCGAAACATTTACACTATTTATGGGTGATGAAGTTGAACCTAGAAGAAAATATATAGAAGATCATGCGAAGGATGTTGAACATTTAGATGTTTAATATCTCTTTTAAATAAAAAAAGGTTACCATTTAGGTAACCTTTTTTTATGAGTGATATTATATAATTATAATATCTTATGCTTCTTTCATAGTTTCAGCAATCATAAATGCTAATTCTAATGATTGATCTGCATTTAATCTTGGATCACATTGAGTATGGTATCTACTTGTTAAGTCTTTTGTAGTGATATTACTACTTCTACTTCCTGTACACTCTGTTACATCTTGTCCAGTCATCTCTAAGTGTATTCCACCTGCAATTGAACCTTGAGCTTTATGTATTTGGAAAAATTGTTTTACTTCTCCTAATATATTATCAAAATCTCTTGTTTTATATCCATTATCTGCTTTTTCTACATTTCCATGCATAGGATCACTTGACCAAACTACTTTTTTACCTTCTGATTCAACTTTTTTAAGAAGTTTTGGAAATTTTTCTGCAATTTGATTTACACCCATTCTCACAATAAGGTTTAATCTTCCTGCTTCATTTTCAGGATTTAAAGTATCAATTAATTTAATTAATTCATCTTCTTTCATAGAAGGACCTACTTTACATCCTATAGGGTTTTTAATACCTCTAAAGTATTCTATATGAGCTTCGTTTAATCCTCTAGTTCTATCACCAATCCATAACATGTGTGCACTACAATCATACCAATCACCCGTTAAACTGTCTTTTCTAGTCAAAGCTTCTTCATAGTTCAATAAAAGAGCTTCATGAGATGTAAATAGAGTAGTTTGATTTAAAGCTGGTGTATTTGCAGAATTTATTCCACATGCTTCCATGAATTTTAAACTGTCACTAATTTTTGAAGCTAATTCTTCATACTTTTCACCTAGTGCATGATCTTTCATATAGTTTAGATTCCAACTATGAACTTTATTCAAATCTGCCATACCACCTCTAGCAAAGGCCCTTAGAAGGTTTAGTGTTGCTGCACTTTGATTATATGCTTTTAAAAGTTTTTTAGGATTTGGTGTTCTAGATTTTAAATCTGTAGTAATATCATTTACAATATCACCTCTGTAACTTGGATATTCAATACCATCAATAGTTTCAAAATCACTACTTCTTGGTTTTGCAAATTGTCCTGCAATTCTTCCGACTTTTACTACTGGTTTACCTCCACTAAATGTCATAACAACAGCCATTTGCATCATTACTTGAAAAAGTGATTTTATGTTATTTGCATTAAAAGCTTTAAAGCTTTCTGCACAATCTCCACCTTGAAGTAAAAAGGCATTACCGTTAGCTACATTAGCTAATTGTGCTTTTAGTTGTCTAGCTTCTTCTGCAAATATTAAAGGAGGATAAGAAGATAATTCTTTTTCCACTTTTTTTACTTTTTTCATGTCCTCATAAGTTGGCTGTTGTTTTATAGGAAAGTCTCTCCAGCTTTTTGGTGTCCAAATTTTACTCATTATTTTACCTTTTAAACTTTTACTTTTTTTAATAATACTTCAAATGAAGATTTAAATGCATTTAAACCTTCACTTAATAATTGTTTTGAAACTTGGTCTATGTTAATATTTCTTTTTGAAATTGAATCAAAATATAAATCACAATCTTTTTCAGTAATAATATTTGATTCTGTTTTAGAACCATTTTCTAACCATGCTTTTATTGTAGCAAGTGGTGCTGTATTAATAGTATTTTTATAAATTAATTTATCAATATAATAACTTGGTTTTAATTCATCACCCTTTACCCCAGTACTTGCAAAGAGTGTTCTAATATTATAATTTTCAAATTTTTCTATTTCATGATAGCATTTAATAGCATTCATTATACCAACTTTTGATACCTCTAAATTTTTACTTTTAAACATCTCATCTAATACTCTATCAAATCTACTTACAAATATAGATATAACACCTTTAGTATCTTTTCCACTCTTAATAATTCCCTCATTTAAAGCTTTTGCACAATTGATTGCTTGTTCTCTTGAAAAAACTAAAGTTGCATTTACATTTATACCTAATGCTGTTAATTCTTCCATAGCTTTATATCCAGATTCTGTTGCAGGTACTTTAATCATTACATTACTATATCCAATTTGTTTATGTAATCGTATACCCTCTTCAATTGTAGAATTTGCATCATCACATAACATAGGATCTACTTCAAGTGATACAAAACCATCATTTGCATCATTTTCATATAAAGGTTTAAGCAATTGTGCTGCTCTTTTAATATCAGTAATTGCTAACTCTTCGTAAATTTTTTTTCTTTCATTTGCTTGAAGCATATTTATTTGTTGATTATATGCATCAGATGATGTAATTGATTGTTCAAATATTGCTGGATTACTTGTAGCTCCATGTATAATTTTATCATTAATTAAATTTTGAAAATCATTTTCTAAAAATTCTCTTTCTATAAAATCACACCAAATTGAATAATTTATTTCTTCTTTTAAGCTCATATTATTTTAATCCTATTATTTTTTTGTACATATTAAATCTTTGTCAACATTTTTTTTAAAATCTTTTAAAACAAACCCTTTACACTCTTCATTTGTTTTTAAATTTACAAAACTAACTGTATACTTATAACCTTTCACATTTATATCATCTCTGATAAATTGGTGATTTGCATAGACTTTAACATCTATTACTTTATCATATCCTAATTTGTGCAGAATTTTGGTTACTTTAGATGATTGTCCATTTGCAACTAAAAAATACCATACAATTCCTAATCCAATTAAAATGATCATTAAAAATACAGTTTTCTTAGGTAGTCTTCTAATTTCTGTTTCCATTAATATCCTTATTATGTAGGTATTTTACCATAAATTTGCTATAATATGCTTATGAAAAATGTACTCGTAATCCTAGATGGTCATATAGCAAAAAATCTAATGAAAAGAATGATTGACCTTAATAATAATTTTAATCAATATGATATTATATACACTGATGATAATATTTTAGAAGATAATATGCCATCAAACTTTACTCTATATAAATTTGATCCTACTAGTAATTCTAAAATACTATTTGTTTTGAATAAAGTTTTATATCAAAATGCACTAATAGTTTTATCTACAAAAGAAGATACAATAGCTGTAATTGATAACATAAGAAAAAAATATCAAGATTTAAATCTAAATGTATATGATAATTGGAATCTTCAACTTAATGATAAAAATGTTCAATATTACCGAGGACAAGATGTTTTATCTAATGGATTAATTGAACTTTTACCAAATATTCCTGTTTTTGCACAAAATATTGGCTTAAGACAGGGTGAAATAATGGAGATTAAAGTACCTTTTGGAAGTACTTATGCTTATAGGTATATAGGTAGTATAGGACAAAAAGATTGGAGTATGGTTGCATTGTATAGAAATCAGCAACTTATGACAGTTAAAGCATCTTTAATAATTAAACCAAATGACATTATTGTAATTATTGGTAAACCTGAAGTATTAATGCAAGTATATAGCGCAATTTCTAAATCAAGTGCACAATTTCCAATGCCATTTGGACAAAATATTTATTTATACATTGATATGTATGTACAATCAGAAGCAGAAATTATTAGTGTAATTAAAGATGTAAAAATTTTACATAAAAGATTAAAAAACTATAAACTTGTTGTAAAAATTACTCGACATAGTACAGTCGTTGTGATAAATAAAATAAGACAATTATTAAAAAATATAGATAACTTGATTGTTAGTAACGATTATCATAGTAAAGGTATGCGAAAAATTTTAAAAGAAGATAAATACAAATTTGATATGGGTATGATAGTTCTGACTAAAAGTCTATTAAATCACGGAGAAATAGTAAGTGATGTTTTAGCTTTGAAGATACCTATATTTAAAGTAGGTAGTGAAAATATTTCATCTTTAAAAAGTTCATTAATTTTACTTAATGATAACAAGTTATATGAGCAAATTTCACCTATTTTATTTGATATATCAAATCAATTAAAAATTACTCCTAAAGTTTTTGATATTGATCCTATTGGAGATGCAAAAAGAGAGAGTTTAATGTCTCATTTGAAAAATTTATCAAAAATATTTAATCAAAATATCTCTATTGTTTCTGAAAAATCTAATCCTATTAAGAGGTTAAGTCAAGAACAAAATGTTTTACAAATATTACCATTAAAAGTTGAGATGTTTAAGAAGCGTAAAATTAAATTTTTTAGTACAGATAGTGATCTTTTATCTTATGATAGTCATAAATTTAATCAAGTTCTTATTCCTGTTATTGATGATTTAAAATAAAATTGTTAAATCTTCAATAATATCAAAGTCAATCATAGCATTTAAAAGTGCTACTTTTTTGGCTTTTTTCAATGTATCAATCGTGATATCTTTTTCTTTTAAAATTCCATTATCTAAATATCTTTGTCTAGTAGTTCCTAATAAAAGTGGAGATTTAGGTGTGTACCATTGATTTTCTAATAAAATAGCAATATTAGCTATTGTGGTATCTGTTATGAAATTATTTTTTAGAATAATAATTTCATTTGCTTGATCTTTCTTATTATAAAGACTATTTAAAATATCTCTATTTTCATATTTATATTTATAATCTATAGTGTCATCTCTAACTATTTTAAAAGTTTTTAAATTTCGTTTGTTATATATATTAAATGAAACATCTATAATTTCATCTTGAGAATATATAACTTTACATTTTAATAATTTGTTATTTGGTGGATAGATATATTCGAGGAGATTAATATTTTTTCCGATTGTATTTGCAATTCTTTTTTCATGATATTGTATGTTATATACTTCGTTATCATCACATTTTATTGTTTCAAAATATTTCATTACTTTTCCTTTATGGAATATACACTTTATCACACATCTCTTGATATTCTTTGTAGACATCACTATCGCTTGTTATTCCTCCACCACTTTTATATATTAAATTATTATCAGAATTTTTTTCAATATATCTTATGATAACTGAACTATCAAGTGTTATTCCGTTGAATATACCAAAAACGCCAGTAAAGTACCCTCTATCATAGTTTTCTATTGTTTCGAGTATCTGTACAGTTTTTCTTTTTGGAGTTCCTGTGATGCTTCCTGCTGGTAATAATGAACATATTATATTACCAATTCTTTTTTCCCAGTTGTCTTCTAGTTCTCCAGATATTTGTGAACTTACTTGTATAAGTTCTTTATCTCCTGCTTGTATATTTTCACAGTATCTGAATTTTTCTACTTTTACTTTTTTAGAAACAATTGATAAATCATTTCTAAGTAAATCTACAATCATAGTATGTTCGGCTAACTCTTTTTTATCCTCAAGAATAATTTGTTTTGCATTTTTTATTTTTGCATTGATTGTACCCTTCATTGGGTAAGTATAAATTTTGTTCTTTTTTATTTCACAAAATCTTTCAGGAGAAAAACATACAAATTTATCTCTATAATTTAATTTAAATTTTGCATTTGCTATTTCGTATATATTGTCTAAAGTTAAAGATGTTTTTATATCAGTTTTAGAAGTTAAATTTGCTAAATATGTATTACCATTTATAATTTCATTTTTTAACTGTAAAAATTTATTATTGTATTGATCAAAATTAATATGATTTTTTTCTAGTACATGATTATGAGCTAGAATATTATTATTTTCAGTGATATTATATTTTATATTTTTTGGAAGTTGACTTAGAGGTATAACTTCATATTCAGATTTATCATAGTTAATGATGAAAAAAAATGGTTCTTTTTTTTCACCATAAAAGTTTAGTTGTTCTTCTAAGTTCAATTTACTATTGTTTTAAAATTAATTTTTTTAAACAAGCCATTCTTATTGCAACACCATTTGTAACTTGCTCTAAAACTTTTGATCTTGGATCTTCTAAAACTTCATCAGATATATCAATATTTCTATTTACTGGTCCTGGATGTAAGATAAGTAAATCTTTATCTTTAATTAGTTTTTTTGTAATACAATATTTTTTCGCATATTTTCTCTTACTTTTTTCTAGCTCATATTCTGTTCTAGAAAAGTTATGTCTTTCATGTTGTACTCTTAAACTCATAATCATATCTAAGCTATCTATTACTGACTTGATATTTTTAACTGTTTTAAATTTAGAAGTTACATGAAACTCTTTTGGAGCAACTAAAATTGGTTTTAACCCAAATCTTGGTAATAATTCTAAGTTCGATGAAGCAACTCTAGAATTTAAAATATCTCCAACAATAGCAATTTTTTTATCTTCTACATCATAATTATAATAATCCATAATAGTATACAAGTCTAATAATGCTTGTGTAGGATGTGCATTACTTCCATCACCTGCATTCAAAATTGGACAGTTTACATGTTTTACTAAACTAGCTGGTAATCCACTATCACTATGTCTTATAATAATCGCATCTGGTTTCATTGCATCTAAATTAGCAATAGTATCTTCTACAGTTTCACCTTTTTTAGTTGAACTTGTTTGTACTTCTAAATTTACAACTTCAGCGCCAAGTCGTTTTGCTGCTATTTCAAAACTACTTCTTGTTCTAGTAGAGTTTTCAAAAAATAGCGTTACTATAATTTTACCTTTTAAAAGGTTATTTGATTTCAAATCGATAAAGAGTTTTGCATCGTCAAAAAGTTTTATGATCTCTTCATTTGAAAAATCTTCTGTTGTAATAAGGTGTTGCATATTTTCTCCTGCTTTTCTTTCTATTCTATTTGCAATTATATCATATCTTAATTTTAGATATCCATTCGTCTAGTGTTTTTTCATAGCCAATTTTTTTACTTTCATAAAAAGTAATATCTTTATCTAAATATTGTTGTTCTATGTATCCTCCAAAGTCATGAGGATATTTATACCCTATATGAGCATCTCGTAGATGAATTGGTATATCTAATACCTCTTCACTTTGAACATATGCAAGTGATTGGTTTATTGCCTTATATGCAGAATTTGATTTTGGACACGAAGCTAAATAAATCACACATTGCCCTAGTATAATTCTTGATTCTGGAAAACCAATTTTATTACAACTTTGCATTGTACTATTTGCTAAGTTTAAAGCATGGGGATTTGCATTTCCTATATCTTCACTTGCAAAGATTACAAGTCTTCTTGATATAAAATCAACACTCTCTCCTCCATCAATAAGTCGTGCCAAATAATATAAGGCAGCATCTACATCACTCCCACGCAGTGATTTTATCATCGCACTAGTAATATCATAATGACTTTGAGATGAACTAACTCCATCTCCCATACTATTCATTCTTAACTCTTTTAAAACTTCAAGTGTAATCTTATTATCAATTTTAGATGAAAATTCAAGCAAGTTTAATAAAGCTCTGCCATCTCCACTACTACTCACTATTAGATAATCAATTGCATTTTTATCTATAGTGATATCAAGTGATTTTATCGCTTTATTAAGTAATAATTCTAATTCCTGATATGATAGGGTTTTAAATTCATAGATGAAACTTCTTGAACGAATCCCATTTGTCAAAGAAAAAAATGGGTTCTCAGTACTTGCCCCTATAATAACAGCATCATAGTTTTCCATTATAGGCAGGAGTACTTCTTGTTGAGTTTTAGAGAGTCTATGCACTTCATCAATAAATATCAGAGGCTTAAGTAATGTATTATCATACCGTTTAAATATATCTCTAAGTTGTTCTATTTTTAGACTTGTGGCATTCATATTATAAAAATCGTAACCACTGTTTTTAGATATAATTTTTGCTAGGGTAGTTTTTCCAGTTCCTGGTGGACCATAAAAAAAGAGGTGTGGGATCTCTTTTTTTATGATTAATTTGTGTAGTGCTTTATTTGGTGATATTATGTGAGATTGACCGATAAACTCTTCAAGAGTAGACGGTCGTAAAATATTTGCAAGATTAGTACTCATCATCGTAAAGATCGTTGTTATTTTTCTTTCTATTTATTTTATTTTGTTGTTTCATAAAATCTCTCATGTTTTCGTATTCATCTCTTTCAAGATATCTTACTTTTCCAGATGGTAAATTATTAAGATTTATTCCTCCAAAACTTACTCTTTTAAGATCTACTACTTTTGCTCCAAAATGTGCAAAAAATCGTCTTAACTCTCTATTTTTACCCTCAGAAATTGCAACTTTTAGTTTAGAATATTTTGGTGTACTTGTTTGTATTTGATACCCTAAAAATGGTTTAAATTCCATATTAATTGTTTTTGTATGGTCCCAAGCTCCAGCTGTTGCATCATCAAGTGTAATCCCATTATCCATAGCACTTATCATTGCTTTAGAAACTTCACCTTCAATTTTAAGTTTATACACTCTTTCTAAATCAGATGTCATAATTGCTGTAGCAATTTTTGGATCATCAGTCATTAATAATACACCTTCACTTGCATAATCTAGTCGTCCAATAGGTATGAAATGGCTAAATTTTTTCCCTATTGTATCATAGATAATTTTTCTTCCTTGTGGATCATTTTTTGATACAATTTCACCTTTTAGTTTGTTGTATACGATAACTGTTGATGCTCTTGTATAGTCAACTTTTACTGTTCTACCATTTACTTTTACTATTGTTTTATAACCTACTTTTGTGCTTAAGTCCCCGATCACTTTACCATCAATTGATACTTTACCAGCTTTAATTAACTCATCAGCTTCACGACGGCTAAATCTACTATTATGTGATATAAACTTATTTAGTCTAGTTTTACCCTCTTCTTCATTTCTATTGTCATTATTTCCCATGATTATTCCTTTATATTTAATTGTATTATATCTAAATTTATTAGAGATCTATTGTTTTTACATTGTTTTATTTGTGAGATTATTTTTGAATTAAATTAGATTCGAATCAAAAAAGTGAGGTGATTCACTTTTTTGATTCTCTTGTTCCACATGGAACAATTTATATTTTATTTATTATTGAACAAATATAGTTGGTACAATCATTGGGTACTTTCTATATTTTCTAATACAATGTTTTCTAACAACTTTTCTTAGTTCTTCTTCAACTGCCCTTGTATTTTGTAAAATACCTGGTTTGATATGCTCTAAGAAGTTTGCTAATATATCTTCAATCTCTTTAGAAAAATGTTTTTCTTGTTTAGAATCAACCATACCAAAAGAACTAACTCTTGAAGGTCCAACAACTTTTCTTTCATTTTCAGAAATTTGTGCAACAATCATAATTACACCTTCATTTGCCATTGTTTGTCTATCAATTACAACATCATCACCAATTTTTCTGTTTCTTTGATTATCAATATATGTTTTACCAGTTTTTACTGTTTTTACTTTTTTAAGAAATTTTGGTGCAATTTCAATTTGCTCCCCATCACTCAAAATATATGTATTTCTTTCTAATACTCCACAATCAATACCTGTTTGGATATGTCTTACAACATGATTATACTCACCATGAATAGGTATAAAGAATTTTGGTTTACAAAGTCTTAACATAAGTTTTTGTTCTTCTTGTCCCGCATGTCCAGATACATGAATATCTGAATAGTTTTGGTATGCTACAGAAGCCCCTGCTTTTTGTATTTGGTTAATGATTTCTGAAACACTACCTTCATTACCTGGAATAGCTTTAGCTGATAGTACGATTGTATCTTCTGGTTTAATTTTAATATGTCTATGCTCATGAATTGACATTCTAAATAATGCAGACATTGGTTCCCCTTGAGAACCTGTAGTAACAATTAAAACTTCTTTATCAATATATTTATTTACTTCATGTGCATCAATAAAGTTTTCTTTTGGAAATTTTAAATATCCTAAAGTTAAGGCGATATCTAAATTCTTTTCCATACTTCTACCAATTACACATACTTTTCTACCATTATCTATCCCTGTTTGAATTGCTTGTGCAACTCTGTGTAGGTTTGATGAGAAAGTAGACATGATAATTCTACCTTTAGCTTTTGCAAATATTCTTTCGAATGTAGGCCCAACAGTTTTTTCAGTTTTTGTAAAACCAGGAGAATGTGAATTTGTACTATCACTTAAAAGCGCTAAAACACCTTTTTCACCATAATATGCTAGTCTATGTAAATCAGCTGGATAGCCATCAACAGGTGTATGATCTATTTTAAAATCTCCTGTATGAATTATTGTACCAGCTTCTGTAGTAATAGCTAATGAAGAACTATCAATAATTGAATGAGTCATATGCATCCACTCAACTTCAAAATCACCTATCTTAATTGGTTTTCTTTTTTGTACAGCTCTGAAATAACTTCTGTGTTGTTTCATTTTATGTTCATCAAATTTAGAACCGATCGACTCTAATGGTAAAGATGTACCATAAATTGGAACTTGTAACTCTTTAAAAATATATGGCATAGCACCAATATGATCTTCATGTGAGTGAGTAATAACAATAGCAGATATTTTACTTCTAATTTGTCTTACATAAGTAAAATCAGGAATTAAGATATCAACACCATGCATTGAATCATCAGGAAATGACATACCAACATCAACAATAATAGCACTTGTTTCAGTTTCAATTACCATCATATTTCCACCAATTTCACCTAATCCACCAAGTGGAGTAACTTTAATACTAGCTTCTGATTTAAGGTTCAATTTGTTATGTGGATTTAATCTCTCTTTTTGAATTCTTTCATTAGTTTCAAATGCTTTTTTTAAGTCATTTGTCCAACCATTACCACTTACAGGAGGTTTTCTCTTTTGTGGAACCGTCTTCCCTTTTTGGTTTGGATTAGTATTTGTATTTTCAGGTTTATTTGAATTTACTACTTCAGCTTTATTTTCAACATTTTCTGCTTGCGGATTAGCAGGTTGTACTTTTTTCTCTTCCATTATTTGTTACCTTTGTATAAATATGGCTGTACAAAGATGCATCAATTTCATGAGGTCGTGCGTTATCTGATATATTTAATTCAATAAATGTATCAATCAAAAGTTTTTTATTATAAAAAGCCGAAAGATTTTTAATTAGTTTCTTTCTTGGTTGTACAAAACAACCTCGTAAGAATTTTTTAAATTCTAAACTTACTGATTTATTTAAATCTTTTTTAATATAAATTACAGCGGAATCCACTTTTGGTGGAGGATTAAAACTCTCTGGAGGAACAACTATAATAGTTTTTGCCTCTTTAGAAACTAACTGCGTTATTACACCTAGTGAAGAATATTCTTTATCCCCACAAGATGCAGTAAATTTATCTGCAACTTCTTTTTGAACCATAACGATGATATGCTCACAATTCTCATCTTCATATGCATTCAATATAATATTTGTTGCTATATAATAAGGTAAATTGGCAATCATGTCATATTTACTACTATACAGCGAGTTTTTTTGATCCCATTTTTCTAAAACATCTCCTAAGATAATGTTTAGTTTATTGGATTCTAACTCTTTTTGAAACTCTTTTTGCAAAATAGAGTATAAATCTCTATCTACCTCGTAGGCTGTTACATCTTTGCACTTGACAAGTTTCTTTGTCAAATCACCTAAGCCAGGCCCTATTTCCACAATGTGGTTATCATTTTGGGGCATCGATTGGATGATCTCTATTAGTACGGAATCGTCTTTTAAGAAATTTTGTCCAAATTTCTTTTTTGCTTTTATATTTGTCATATTGGATAAGAGTCTATCTAAAATATACTTATATTAAGATAAGAAATATAATTTAAAATTGTTCCACATAGAACAATATTAATAAATTTGTTAAAATACAAGATGTTTATATATCATTGGATATAATAGTAACATATATAAAAATAGGAAAATAGATGAGTTATTTTGCAAAAAGAATTATACCTTGCTTAGATGTTGACAATGGAAGAGTTGTAAAAGGTGTTAATTTTGTTGGTCTAAGAGATGCAGGTGATCCTGTAGAAGTTGCTAAACGATATAATATCGAAGGTGCAGATGAAATTACATTTTTAGATATTGGTGCTTCTCATGAAGGTAGAGACACTATTGTAGATGTTGTTAAAAAAGTTGCACAAGAAGTTTTTATTCCATTAACAGTTGGTGGTGGTATACGAAAATTAGAAGATATTTATAATTTATTAAATGTAGGATGTGATAAAGTAAGTATAAATTCAAGTGCTGTTACAAATCCAAATTTTATTAATGAGGCAGCTAAAAGATTTGGTACTCAATGTATCGTAGTTGCTATTGATGTAAAAAGAGTTGCAGATGGTTCTTATCATGTTTTTGTAAAAGGTGGTAGAGAAGATACTGGACTTGATGCTTTACAATGGGCAAAAGAAGTTTATGATAGGGGTGCGGGTGAAATATTACTTACTTCTATGGATGCAGATGGTACAAAAGCTGGATTTGAAACAAATATTACAGGGCAAATTAGTAAACTAGTAGATATTCCAGTAATAGCTTCAGGAGGAGCTGGAACAATGGATCATATGAAAGATGCTTTTTTATGTGGAGCAGAAGCCGCATTAGCCGCATCTATTTTTCATTTTAGAGAGATAGATATAATGGATTTAAAAAGATATTTAGCTTCTAATAATATTCCTGTAAGGTTATAAAATGAGGAGTTTTATTTTACCTTCTTTATTTATTATACCAAGTATATTAAGTGCGTATGATTTAGAATTTAGTAAGTCGTTTAATAAAAATATTCAAAATGACAAAGTTCAAACATATATTAGTATTAGTATTGATTCAAATGAGATTGATTTTATAAATGAAAAAGTAGAATTTTTTCAAGATTTTATAAAAGAAAATAATTCTGTTAGTAAAAAAAATGGTAATTATAGTTTAATTCCAAATTATGTATATAAAAACAACAAACAAAATTTTGTTGGCTATAAAGGTAACTTAACATACAGTATAGAAACTCCAAAATATGAAAATCTTAACCAGTTTATTTCAGAGATTATAAATATAAAAAATAATATGAATACAAAAAAAGTTAAACTGTCTGTATCAAATACACAGTGGATAGTCAGTAAAGAGCTTTATGAAGAAAATATTGATACGATGAGAATAGAAGCGATTGATTGGGTGAAAAATTATACTAAAACTCTTTCTAGTACTTGTAGTGTGAAAAACATATCAATTAATGAAAACAATCATTATTCTAGTCAAAGATACAGTAAAAATATGATGATGGATAATGTTTCTTCTATGAATGTTATCCCTTCACAAACAAAAAGATCAATAGTTTTAAATGCAAATTATAAACTTGAATGTAAATAATGAATAGTTATTTACCAAATAGAAAAAGGAAAAAAAATGATAGTATGCGCAGGAAAAAGTGAAACATTTTCATTTGCTACAACTATAGGAGTAGGACTTATTGAAAGTGCTATGAATCTTACTAGGCTTTGCATGTTTGATAAGCCAGACTATATTTTATTTATAGGAAGTGCAGGTAGTTATGGAGATCATAATATTTTTGATATTGTAGAGTCTTCAAATGCTTCAAATCTTGAACTTTCATTTTTAGAAAACAATGCCTACACACCAATTGATAATGTATTAAAATGCGAAGAACCAAAATTTTTAAGTGATACAATTGTAAATTCATCAAACTATATTACTACAAATGAGAAGTTAGGAAAAGAATATCTACAATATGGAATAGGTATTGAAAATATGGAATTTTATTCAGTTGTTAAAATTGCACAAGAATTTGAGATAGATGTAAAAGGAATTTTTGTAGTAACTAATTATACGAATAAAGATGCACATAAAGACTTTATATTAAATCATAAAGTAGCGATGGATAAACTAATTAAAGAATTAGAGATAAGAAAAATGATTGTTCCACGTGGAACAAAGAAAGATATTTAATGAAAAAAACAATTTACGATTATACTTTAAAAGAGTTACAAGAGAATATAAAACCAAGCTTTCGAGCTAAACAAATCTATAACTGGATATATAAAAAGTATGCAACTTCATATGAAGAGATGAAAAATATTCCAAAGGATTTAAAAGCAGATTTGGAAGTAAATTATCCAATTGATATTTGCAAAATTATAAGAGTTGAAGAAAGTTCAGATGGAACAAAAAAATACCTTTTTCAATATAAAGATGGTAAAACAGCAGAAGCTGTACTTTTACTTATGAAAGGTAAACAAAAAGATGAAGATGGAAATATAATAAAAAGTGAAAAATATACTTTTTGTGTTTCAAGCCAAGTTGGTTGTAAAGTTGGATGTACTTTTTGTTTAACTGCAAAAGGTGGTTTTGTTAGAGATTTAACTCCAGGAGAGATTGTAACTCAAATAAGTTATCTAAAAAAAGAAAACAATATTGCTGAAAATAAAGCAGTAAATATTGTTTATATGGGAATGGGTGAACCTCTTGATAATTTTGATAATGTAGTTAAAGCTATAGGTATTATTTCGGACTTAGATGGCCTAGCAATTAGCACTAGAAGACAAACTATCTCTACAAGTGGATTGAGTACAAAAATAGCAAAGCTTGGCAAACTTGATCTTGGAGTACAACTGGCTATCTCTTTACATGCTGTTGATGATGATTTAAGGTCAGAACTTATCCCTATGAATAAAGCATATAATATTAAGTCTATTATTGATGCTGTTAGAGATTTTCCAATCGATGCAAGAAAAAAAGTTATGTTTGAATATCTTGTAATAAAAGACCAAAATGATGATATAAAATCTGCTGATAAATTAGTAAAATTGTTAAATGGAATCGATGCAAAAGTAAATCTAATATTTTTCAACCCTTTCCCTGGTACAACATATGAAAGACCATCAAAAAATAGTATGATAAAATTTCAAGAATATTTACTCAGTAAAAAACTTATGTGTACAATTAGAGAGTCAAAAGGGATAGACATAAGTGCTGCTTGTGGTCAGTTAAAAGAAAAGGAACAAAATGGGAACTCTTGATATTGCATTATTAATATTTATAACCGTTGTACTTATAGGTGGAATGGCAGGATTATTTATTTATAATAATAAAGAAGAATAATATATGTTGTCTTCTGAAAATAAACAAACTATTTTTTTTATAATAGTTGCTTTCATTTTTAGTTTTTCAATGCGATTAATTTGGGTATATCAATTTAATGATATATCTGAATTTAAATTTAATGATCAATTTATGATTAATACAAATGATGGTTATTTTTGGGCAGAAGGTGCAAGAGATATTCTAAATGGAATTACTCAAAATACTGATAATTCCCCTACTTTTTCAGCTACATCAAATTTGACAGCTTTTCTTGTGCGTCTTTTACCATTTTCCTTTGAAACTATTATCTTTTATATGCCAGCATTTTTTTCATCACTGGTAGTTATTCCAATCATTTTAATTGGTAAAAGTTTAGGAAAGATTCAGATAGGTTTTATTGCAGCTTTATTGGCAAGTATCTCTTGGAGTTATTATAACCGTACAATGGTAGGGTATTATGATACTGACTTTTTAAATATAGTATTTCCTACGATTTTACTTTGGTCAATAATTTTGGCAATCAAAACTAAGGAAGATAAATATCTTTTATTTACAGCTTTTGATATATTACTTTATAGGTGGTGGTATCCACAAAGTTATTCTTTGGAGTTTGCATTTTTTGCATTAATTACACTCTATTTAGTATATGAGATATATAAAAATAAAAATATTTCAAAGAAATTTTATCAAAAGAAAGAGATATTTTATACTATTCAACTTTTGAGTATGATGATAATTGCAATGGTTCAATTAGATATAACATTACGGGTTATGTTAGTTTTTGGATATTTTATGCTGTTTAGACAAGACAGATGGCATAAACACTTATATATTATGTTTGCAATGATTTTGATTTTATTTGTTGCAAGTGGTGGCTTAAATCCAATTATATCACAACTGAAAAACTATGTATTTACTGAGGCTATACATGTAACAGGTGAAGAGATACAGTTACACTATTATAGTGTAATACAAACCATTAAAGAAGCATCACTAATAGATTTTGAAACACTAGCAAATAGAATTAGCGGAAACAGTATAGTGTTTATATTTTCGTTGATTGGATATGTTTTACTATCTCTAAGAGCTCCTATAATGTTACTTGGCTTACCTATGTTAGGGTTAGGATTATTATCTTATAGTGGTGGTTTGAGATTTACAATTTATGCTATACCTATTTTATCTTTAGGAATAGGATACTTAATCATCGAAATTTCAAATAAAATTTCAAATAAAAAATTACAATTTCTTTTTATATCAGTAAGTACTTTTTTTGTATTGTTACCAAATATTAAACATATTATAGCCTACAAAGTACCAACAGTTTTTGTAAAAAGTGAAGTAGAAGTTTTATCTAATATCAATAAAGTAGCATCAAGAGATGATTATGTAGTAAGTTGGTGGGATTATGGATATCCTATTCGATATTATGCTGATGTAAAAACTTTAAGTGATGGTGGAAAACACAGTGGTAGTGTGAACTTTCCAATTTCATTTGCATTTTTATCATCTCAGAATATAGCAGCAAAGATGCTAAGATTAGATGTAGAATATTCAGAATATCAATATAGTATAGATAAAGAAAAAAAATTAAGCTATAAAACAAATTTAGAAAATATGATGGATTATTATGGATATAAAAATAGTAATAATTTTCTGAATAATTTAAAAAATGATATTTTTTTACCTAAAAAAACAAGAGATATTTATCTGTATTTACCATATAAAATGTTAAATATTTTACCAACAATTTCTAAATTTTCAAATATAGACCTCATGACAGGAAAAGAAGGAAATGAAAACTTTTTTTATCTTACTGAAAATTTTCAGGATAGTGAGAGTAAAATATTTTTAGATAATGAAATATTTGTAAATAAAAAAACAGGTGTCCTAAATATTCAAGGTCAAGAAGTAGGAATCAAAAATTTTATAATTACTTCCTATGAAAATAGACAGAAATTATCTAAAAAAATTCAAATATTAGATGAAGATGCAGATTTAAATATTATCTATATGAAAGATTACAATAGTTTTTTAATTGTAGATAATCGACTATATAATTCATTATATGTACAACTATTTTTATTAGAGAATTATGATAAAAACCTTTATGAAGTTATCTCATTAACACCATTATCTAAAGTATATAAATTAAAGATATGATAGCTATAAGTGCTATTATGATAAAATAATATATAATAATGTAAGGTGGTAGCAATGAATATAAATGAGATAGCAAAAGAAGTCTTTGAAATAGAATCAAAAGAGATAGCCAAACTATCTAGTTTGCTCACAGATGACTTTAGTGATGCTATAAATGCTGTTATCAATGCAAGCGGAAAGTTTATTATATCAGGAATGGGTAAGTCAGGAATTATAGGAAAAAAAATAGCTGCTACATTAGCTAGCACTGGAACACCTAGTTTTTTTCTTCATCCTGGTGAAGCTTACCATGGTGACTTAGGTATGATAGAAAAAGATGATATTGTATTATTGATATCCAACTCTGGTGAAACAGATGAAGTGTTAAAACTTATTCCCTTTTTAAAATCACAAGAAAATGTAGTAATTGCTATGAGTGGTAAACCAAATTCAACTTTAGCTTTAAATAGTGATTATCATCTAAATATTTCAATAGATAAAGAAGCTTGTCCTTTACAGTTAGCACCTATGAGTTCTACAACAGCAACATTAGTTATGGGTGATGCAATTGCCGCTGCATTAATGAAACTAAGAGATTTCAAGGATGAGAACTTTGCATTGTTTCACCCTGGTGGAAGTTTAGGACGAAGACTGCTAACAAAAATAAAAGATGTTATGAAAAAAGACAATTTACCAACTTGTAATGAAAATACCATTGCAAAAGATATTATTCATACAATTACTGATGGAAAATGTGGTTTAGTTGTAGTAACTAACTTCAATAAAATAGAAGGTATTATCACTGATGGTGATATAAGACGGGTTATGGAATCACAAGAGGAAAATTTTTTTAAATTAAGCGCAAAAGATATTATGACAAGATCGGCAAAACTTATTCATGAAGACGCCCGACTTGTTGAAGCAAGTGATATCATGAGTGAAAATAAAATCAACTCTTTAGTAGTAATAAATAATAATAGTGAATTATCTGGAATAGTTCAAATGTACGATTTAGGAATATAAATATGATCTTAATGATAGATAATTACGATAGTTTTACATACAATATTGTTCAATATTGTTTGGAGTTAGGTGCAGATTTAAAAGTAATACGAAATGATGAATTAACAGTTGAAGAGATAAAAGCTCTCAATCCTGAAAAAATCATCATATCTCCTGGACCAGCTACTCCAAATGAAGCAGGTGTTTGTTTAGAAGTTATTAAAGAGTTTGCTGATATTACACCAATATTAGGTATTTGTTTAGGGCATCAAAGTATTGCACAAGTTTTTGGAGGTGAAGTTATTAAAGCTCCAAATATGATGCATGGTAAAACATCTGAAATAGAGATAGTATGTGAAGATTTATTATTTAAAAAACTTCCAAAAAAAATGACTCAAACACGATACCATTCGTTAACAGTAAATAAAAATAATTTACCAGGCAATATTATTGTTACATCAAAAAGTTTAGATGATAATGAGATAATGTCGTTGCGTATTAAAGATAAAAATGTTTATGGAGTACAATTT
>Ga0193953_1000501_pt1 | contig 21017 bp, 17 predicted proteins | sample BB_4_MG_FD_140325 | JGI IMG/M metagenome (GOLD analysis project Ga0193953, IMG submission 140325) | Microbial mat bacterial communities from the Broadkill River, Lewes, Delaware, United States - BB_4_MG | ecosystem: Environmental > Aquatic > Freshwater > River > Microbial mats | place: USA... | reverse complement strand
TCTATATCTATCATCTTTTTTTACAATCTCTTCTAGCTCTTTTCTTATCTCATCACTTAGTTCTATTTTTACTCTTTTCATACTGAGTATTATATCTAGTGTTTTATTGTTTTGGGGTACTTAGCACTTGATGAGTTTGGGTTGCCTTTTGAGATTAGCAAAGAGGATTTAAGCAAAGATTACGCCATTATCCAAATTGGTATAGCACCTGTTCGTATTGATATTTTGACCGATATTGATGGTGTAAACTTTGAAGATGCATACCCCAATAGAGTAGAACATGATTTTGGTGACTTGGTTGCATCGGTATTGCATATTGATGACATTATCAAAAACAAATTAGCCTCCAATAGAGCAAAAGATAAGATCGATGCAGATGAGCTACAAAAACTCAAAGAGTCATAAAGGTATCAAATCCACCCCAAACCCCACCAAATCATACACTAATCAACTTTTAGATATAATCGCGTAATTTTTAACAATTTATTTAATTATTTAAGGTATTACAATGGACTATAAAGATACTCTATTCCTCCCAAAGACGAGCTTCCCGATGCGTGGGAACTTACCCAATAACGAACCCAAGAAATACAAAAAGTGGTTTGATGAAGATATTTATGAGACGATGAAAGCTAACCGTAAAGACGCACAGCTTTTTACACTGCACGATGGACCTCCCTATGCCAATGGAGATATTCATATCGGTCATGCCCTAAATAAAATTTTAAAAGATATTATTGTTAAACACAACTACTTCCAAGGCAAAGCGGTACGCTTTACGCCAGGTTGGGATTGTCATGGATTGCCAATCGAACACAAGGTCGAAGAGAAAGTAGGCAAGAGCAAAAAAGAGGCGATGGGGGCTAGCAAATTTAGAGAGCTTTGCCGTCAGCACGCTGCGAAGTTTATCGACATTCAACGAGATGGATTTAAGAGTCTTGGTGTGATTGCAGATTGGAAAGAACCCTATGTGACGATGGATTTCAAATTTGAAGCCAATATCTACCGAACGCTTTGCGAAGTGGCTCAAAAGGGGCTTTTGGTTGAAAGAAGCAAACCAATCTACTGGTCATGGGCAGCTCAAACGGCTCTGGCTGATGCCGAAGTGGAGTATGATGACAAAGAGGATTACTCTATCTATGTACATTTTGAGCTTAGCGACCTAGCCAAAGAGAAGCTTGATATTAATGGTAAAGCAGGGATTGTTATCTGGACAACGACACCATGGACACTGCCATCCAATACAGGTATCGCACTCAATCCTGATGAGATGTATGTTTTAACAGAAGATGGGCATATAGTTGCCGAGGCACGATACGAAGCGATGATCGAAGAGGGTGTGGTAAGTGGTCATGCATCACGTAAGATTGCTGCAACAGAAATGGAGCATCTACTCGCCATCAACCCCGTAAATGGTCGCCCCTCTAAGATCGTACTAGGGGAGCATGTACTCATGGATGGGGGTAGTGGTTGTGTGCATACTGCCCCAGGGCACGGTGAGGATGATTACCGTGTAGGGCTCAAAAATGATCTGGATGTCATTATGCCCGTCGATGAGCGAGGGTGTTATGATGAGTCGGTTGTAGGGCTTAACCTCTTTCCTAATCCAAGCGAATTTGTAGGGGTACATATCTACAAAGCCAACGAGCCAATCTTGGAGATTTTGGGGGATAACCTGCTCAAACAATCGAAGTTTGTCCACTCCTACCCACACTGTTGGCGAACCAAGAAGCCTGTGATCTATAGAGCGACCAAGCAGTGGTTTATTGCTATGGATGAGAAGTTAAACGGTGAGGAGAAGAGTCTAAGAGAACTTTCACTAGGTGAGATTGAAAAGACGAAGTTCTATCCTGATTATCAAGTCAATCGTATTAAATCGATGGTCAGTGATAGTCCTGATTGGTGTATCTCTCGTCAAAGAGCATGGGGTGTGCCTATTGCCTTCTTTAGAGTCAAAGCGACCAAAGAGGTGATCTATGATGAGAAGGTACTTAACTTTATTGCCATGATTTTTGAACAGCACGGTGCGGATGCGTGGTACGATATGGATATTGCTCAACTGCTTTACCCAGGAAGTGGATACAAGCCCGAAGAGCTAGAGAAAGTTAATGATATTCTTGATGTTTGGTTTGATAGTGGATCGACTTGGAACGCCGTACTTAAGAGCCGAAACTACGATGCAGGTGCGTATCAAGCAGACTTGTATCTTGAAGGAAGTGATCAGCACCGTGGATGGTTCCAAAGTTCACTCAAACTCTCAACAGCAGTCAATCATCAAGCTCCTTATAAAGCGATTTTGACTCATGGATTTACCGTAGATGAGAAGGGCTTGAAGATGTCTAAATCTAAAGGCAACGGAGTAGAGCCACAGCAAGTCATCAAGCAGTACGGTTCGGAGATTTTACGTCTTTGGGTAGCTCTTAGTGACTATCAAGGGGATTTGAAGATCTCAGATAATATCCTCAAACAATCTGCCGAACAGTATCGAAAAATCCGAAATACCTTTAGATTCTTGCTTGCCAATATGGATGGGCTCGAAGCAGTCGTAGAGCCAAGCCAATACGGTGAGCTTGATCGTTGGATCTTAAACAAAGCCAAAGTGGTATTTAGCGAAGTCAAAACAAGCTTTGATAATTATGATTTCTTGCGAGGCTTTGCGATACTCAATAACTTCCTCACCAATGAGCTAAGTGGAATCTATATGGATATCTGTAAAGATAGACTCTACTGTGATGATAAAGATGCTATTACAAGAAAATCGGCTCAATCGGCTATGCTCTTGATCTCTCAATCGATGCTAGGATTGGTAGCTCCAATCTTGACCTATACAGCCGATGAGATATTAGAACACGCTCCAGCGATCTTCAAAGATGGTAAAGAATCGATTTTTGATGTAGTCTATGAAGAGCTTCCAGAAGTTGAAGCAAGCTTTAGCGGTGAGGTGATGGTAGCTATTCGTGAGAAGTTCTACGAAGAGGTTGATAAACTCAAAAAAGAAAAAGTGATTAAATCAACCCTTGAACTTGAAATTGCAGGAGATATGGATAGCCTTACCATCGAAAATCAAAAAGATTTGGAAGATTGGTTTATGGTCTCTGCTGTAGCCACACAGAGTGAGGGCGAGAATGTAGGAAGCTTTACCTTTAATGAAAGCGTCTATACCATCAACAAAGCAAGCAAACATAAGTGTCCACGATGTTGGCGATTTGATAGTGAAACTGAAGATACTACCTGTGCTCGATGTAGCGAGGTAGTCTAATGGATATGAGCCAACCCATCTCTAATGCGGCGATCTTTGGCACTATTGGGGTGATTATCGTATTGATAGCCATCTCACTTGGCATTACAAGCTATTACAAAAAAAAGCAGACAAAAGCATAAGTTTTTGTTTGCTTAAAACACCCTTCTTAATGCTGAAACCAATACCACAACTAAAAAGATAATATTTCGCATAAATGAAGATATCCATAACACTTTGGGGGCTTTTTGAGACTTTTTACTTTTGACCATCTCTTCAAACTGATGCATAAGCTTTTGCATAAACTTTTGATTGATAGGATAGTCTGCAATGCACTCTATCCACTTTTGCGGTAGTTCCCCTCCCCTACTTCCTACGATTCCTCCTGTGATGGCTGCAACGGTATCGGTATCTCCACCGCACTCAATGACTGTGACAATCGCTGCTTTAAGATTATCTTTGTGCCTATAAGCACTGTGAAGTGCAATGGGTAAGGTGTGGTAGATATAGCCACTCACCCCCTGCTCTACTCCTAGTACCTTGGCAAACTCCTTGGTTGTGATGTGTAGATGCTTGCGAACTTGAGAGATAAGTGTTTGAAACTCTCTATCTTGAATGTTCTTTTCTATCCACACCCAAAGCCTATCTTCTTGATGCTTGGCAAAGAGATAGCTTGCCTTTGCTACTACCAACGCTCCAAAGTAGGCTTTGGGATCGGTATGGGTAATATAGGTGTTAACCTTAACAAACTTTTTGAGCTTATTATCATCTCCATAGAGCAGACCAATTAAGTGAGCCCGCATAGCAGGAGCGTTACCTGCAGAAAACACACCACTTTGAGAGATAAAAAAAGAGCGAACAACTCCTCGTAATGTGGCAAAGCCAACACCAGCAGGTAGGCTAAAGAGCCACTTTTGCAGTCGTTTACGTAGTAGTTGTTCAAATCTCTCCAAATCATCAAAAGATTCTGTCAAACATTGAGCTACGATCACCGAGTGTTCGGTATCATCAGAAAAGACTCCTTTGCCCAAAAGTAATTGGGGTGCTAAAAAATCATCCTCTTTTTTTGCAATGCTTTTAGCTGATAGTCCCTCATAATAGAGTCCCATCATATCACCTAAAGCCACACCTATCAATGCATTGTAATATTGTACCATTATAAGACTCCTTCTTATTAATTATATAAAATTAATCTTGTGATTGAATTAATTTATAATTAATGTTAGATAGTATACACTACTTGAATAGATTCTTATAAAGTATATAACAATGCATAAATATTTCATCAAAGAACACAGCAATCACTCTCTTGCTCCTTTTGCCTATCTTGTTATTGTAATTGCTGGGCTTAAAGCGGCTGAATCACTTATTGTTCCTATACTTATGGCGTTTTTTTGGTTCTTGCTCTTTTTGCCGTTAATTGCCAAACTCAAAAAAATTGGTTTTCATGATTTTATCATTACCATTATATCCTTTAGTATCACATTGATACTTGTTGCAGTCCTAGGACTCTTTTTGGTCTCATCAAGCAAAGAGCTTTTGGGTAATATTCCAACCTATCAAGATAAGTTTTATCATCTACTGCCTAATATTATAGAGTTTTTAAACAGATTTGATATACCCGTTAAGATCGAGGATGTTATTGCTGTTTTTGACCCTTCTAAGGTCATTGGTCTAACGGCTCATTTTCTTAAAGCAATGGGAGCATTGATGACCGATGCCTTTTTAACGCTCATTGTTGTAATGTTTCTCTTTTTGGAATCTTCACTTTTTGAAAAAAAAATCAACTATCTCTTTAAAGATGAGACACTCAAAAGCAAATCCAAACTCTTTTTAGAACATGTCAATACCTACTTTGTGACCAAAACAGCCACCTCGATAACAACGGGATTGATTGTTTTTGGGATGCTTTCCTATTTCAAGCTTGATAATGCTCTGCTCTTTGGTGTACTTGCCTTTTTTCTCAACTACATTCCCAATATCGGCTCAATCATCGCTGCCATTCCTCCTGTGCTGCTCTCACTGCTGCAACTGCCCATTATTGATACGATGATGATTACTATGGCTTATATTATCATTAATGTCACCATTGGAAACCTTATTGAACCCAAAGTGATGGGTCAAGGGGTGGGACTATCAACCTTTATTGTCTTTGTTTCATTGGTATTTTGGGGATGGATGTTTGGACCTGTGGGGATGTTTCTGTCCGTTCCACTCACTGTCGTCATTAAAATTGCCTGCAATAATAGCAAAGAGATGCATTGGGTCGCCGTACTGTTAAGTAACAAGATCGATAAAAAAGAAAAACATAATGTAAATCAACCTAAGAGTCAAATAATCAAAATGAAAAAGGATGAGTGTGGCACTAGAAGATAAATTTCGTTGGAATAAAAAGTATCTGCAAAATGAAGCAATGAGCAGTGAACCTATTGATTTGGTCAAGTACTACCATGTCCTTGCCCATCGGGGTGTTGCATTGGATATCGCTTGCGGAATGGGTCGACACAGTAAGTTTTTGGCCAATAATGAGTTTATGGTTGATGCCCTTGATATCTCTGAGGTGGCACTTGATCATCTAACCCAAATTGATAATATCAACATCCGAGACGTTGACCTTGATGAGTTTGATCTTGCTCGTGATATGTATGATCTTGTGGTTTGTACATACTATCTCAATCGCCAAATGTTTCCATCCATCGTTGAAGCGATGCGAAGTGAAGCGATTTTGATCTTTGAAACTTTTGTAGACCATCCCCAAAACACCAAAGTTCCAAGCAAAGCAGAGTATCTTTTGGCACAAAATGAGCTGAAAAACTCATTTAGCGATTTGGAGCTTATCTACTATGATGAGTGGTGGGACACTACAGCCCAAAATGACAAAGCCCTTAAAGCCTCTCTTGTAGCTAAAAAGAGATAAGGGTATCTCCAAAAGATAGACCAAACAATCAATCTCATCAATTATCACTATAAAAAAAAATAATATTGCACGATTATATGGTACTAATCTATACGATTATGAAACAGTTGGTATAAAAAAAGAAAATAAGAGGCAAAATAACTATATTTTAAACGATTTTTATATAAAATTAATCCAAAGCAAAACCCCCTATCTTAGTAAATAAGGGGTTCTTATCGTTTGTATAAGTATAGCTAAATCAAGGAGGAATTATGAAACTAGGTTTCTTAGTTGACCTAAACCTTTGTATGGGTTGTAAAGGTTGTGAGATTGCTTGTAAAGTGGAAAACGAAGTTCCATTAAGCTCTTGGCGTCTAAGAGTCAAATACATTGATGTGGGTACGTTCCCTGAGACGACACGAAACTTCACACCGCTTCGATGTAATCACTGTGAGAACGCTCCATGTGAGAGAATCTGTCCAGTATCGGCACTTCACTATTTGGAAAATGGTATTGTTAATATCGACAGTGATAGATGTATCGCTTGTGCAGGGTGTATGATGGCGTGTCCATATGGGGCTATCTATATGGATCCAGAGACCAATACGGCAGATAAATGTACCTACTGTGCTCATAGAATTGAGAGTGGTATGATGCCAGCGTGTGTGGTTGCTTGTCCTGTTGAAGCCAATATCTTTGGTGATGTGGATGATTCAACAAGCCATATCTCAAGATACATTATGGAGCATCAAAACAACGGTGGGGTTCAAGTAAGAAAACCTGAAAAGCATACCGATCCAAAACACTACTATGTAGGTGGCGGTAACAATACACTGAACCCTCTAGCACATCAGAGAATTGAGGGATACAGTCTATTTAACAACGTTACGCATCTTGATCATGTAGGTGATCCAAATCACTCTATTTTAGATCGTTTTATTGGTAGTCATCCAGAGTATGATAATAAATCATTAGCAGATGAGAGGCTTGATGCCCAAACAAAAGAACATGAAGAGCAAGGAGGTCACTAATGGTTGAAAATACAGTAGCAGCGACCAATGCAGTCGTAACATTAGACGCGGCGATCCCTGGTATTATCTGGGGATGGATGATTACGCTCAATATGTGGGCCAAAAGTATCGGTACAGGTGTGATCTTAATTGGTGCATACCTTCTGTATAGACACAAACATGAGTCTATGCCAAACTTAAGATGGTTGATGCCCGTCATCTCCTTTGTGGCACTCAATGTATTCCTATTCTTTACATTGATTGACCTTCACCAACCACTGCGAATGATTAATATCTTCCTCCACCCACACTGGACCTCTGCAATTACTGTAGGTGCATGGATGGCGACACTCTTTACAGGTTTGATTACACTCCTAGCTCTTATTGGTACAATGGATCAGTTTCCAGACTTTAGAAGACACTGTAAAGTAGGAAAGTGGGCAAGAGATAATACAGAAGTATACGAGAAGATCTTCCCGTACGTTGTATTTTTGGCTATTCCTGTCACACTCTATACAGCTATCATTATGGCAGAATCGAGTGCTAGAGAGTTGTGGCAAGCTCCAACTGAGATGATGCAGATGTTACTTGCAGCATTCTTGGCAGGTTCAGCTACACTTATCTTTATTGCTGATGACTGGAAAGTTGAAGTACGAAAAGATTTAGCATTGGTACTTGCATTCTCAACAGCTCTTGGATTTATGATGTATATGGGTGAGTACTTCTTCTCATTTAAATCAGCTGAAGCTGAAGTGACATTGACATATATTCAATCAGGTGGTGCATACAGCGGTCAATTCTGGTTTGCAATGCTAGCTGGTTTTGTAGCACCATTTTTCTTATCAATCTCAGCAATGAAGAGCGATAATACAACGATTTTACGATTTGCAGCGATTATTGCATTGATGGGTCTCTATCTTGCAAAAGATGTATGGCTCAAAATTCCACAATTGTTACCATTAAGCTAGGGAGGTAAAGATGTCAAAAGGAAATAATGTATTTATTGAAAGTAGAAGAACTTTTTTAAAAACAACTGCATTTGGTGTTGCAGGAGCTGCTATTGCAAAGGGAGTATTTGAAACAATCGTTGATACTCCTGCTGTAGCAGGCGCAAGCCAATTTACACCAACACCCGATTCACTCTCTTTCTATCCACCACTTGATAAGTGGGATAGCTTTACAGAGCTTGACGGTAATGACTGGAAACGAGGGGGAACAGGACGAAACGGTGGTTCAAGCCTAGAGAGCGAAGATGGTATCAAAGCAACTGAGTATATGCTTGTACCAACAGCGTGTTCAAACTGTGAAGCTTCGTGTGGTCTAACGGCGTGGGTTGATATTGGTGAGTACAAAAAGAGTAAAAACCCAAAAGACCTTAAAGTAAGAAAGTATATGGGTAACCCGCTTCATGCAGGAAGCCGTGGTAGAAACTGTGCAAAGGGTTATGCAACACAATCACAAATGTACGATCCAGATAGAATCCCTTTCCCACTTAAAAGAGCTGAAGGTTCAAAAAGAGGTGAGGGTAAATGGGTACGTGTCACTTGGGATGAGGCGATGAAAGATATCGGTACCAAGATGCACAACACGCTCAAAAAGGGTGATGAGATGTCAAGAAAGCTCATCATGTACCATGTTGGGCGACCAAATGAGAATGGATTTGGACACCGTGTGCCTCACTCTATGGGTTGTGATGGATACGATTCACACACCAATATCTGTTCTGCAGGGGCTAGACAAGGTACAATCCAGTGGGCAAATGATGATAGAAACTCTCCAGATTGGTCAAATGCCAAGTTGGTCTTCTTACAATCATCACACGCAGCCGATGCAGGGCACTACTTCCAGCAAGCTGCTGGTAATATTGCTGATGCTAGAAAGAAGGGTGCAAAGCTAGTCGTTATGGATCCACGTCTTTCAAATTCAGCAGGTATTGCTGATCTTTGGATCCCTGCATGGCCAGGTACTGAAGCAGCGATCTATCTCTACCTAGCAAACAGAATCTTGAATGAAAAAGGTCTTGATGGTAATGATCTAGTTAAACACTCGTTTGTTAAAAACTGGGTAAACTGGGATCGATTGATGAGCGACAAAAAGTATCTTAACTTGATGCTTGAGCGTGGTTACATCAAAGAGCTTCCAAAAGGTGATACATACGAAGACTTTATTGAGATGATCAAAGGTCTCTATCAACCCTATACATTAGAATTTACAGCAAAAGAGTGTCGAATCGAGCCATATAAGCTTGAAAAACTCTTTGATATGGTTATCGATGCGGGTGATAGAATAGCAACATACATCTGGCGTGCTGGACCAATTGGTCACAGAGGTGGATGGATGAATGCTAGAACTGCCTTCTTCCCACTTGTATTGCGTGGAGCATTAGCAGGAGATAAAGGTGGAGTAGGTATGCACCACTGGCACGTAATCTCTGTAAACGGTAAGGGTGATGCCTCTACGGTTAAGGGTACACGACCAGCAAAAGTGGATGTATGGAATGAGATTGCTTGGCCACCTGAGTATCCGCTCTCTACCTATGAGATGTCACATATTATGCCTCACCTCCTTATGGATGAAGAGTGGCAAGATAAGTGGAATAAAAAAGGTCTTAACATTCCTAAGAAATTAGCCGTTTGGATTCCTAGAATGTATAACCCAGTATGGATCAACCCAGATGGATTTAGATGGATCGAAGCTCTTAAGCGTGAAGATAAAATTGAAATGAGCTTTAACCTCTCGCCTACATGGTCAGAGACCAACTGGTATTGTGATTTTATCCTTCCTGTTGGATTAGCAGGTGAGCGACACGATCAACACTCTGAAGCAACAAAGCCTGCTAGATGGTTATCCTTTAGACAACCTGCTCTTAGAGTAGCTCTTGAGAAGATGGGATGGAAAGCCAAAAACCCTGCACGTGCAACACTTGAAGCACATATTCAATCAGGTCTTGGTGAAGTGTGGGAAGAAGTAGAGTTTTGGGCAAATATCATGGTACACTATGTTGACCCTGATGGAAGCTTGGGTGTACGAGATCACTGGGCATCTAAAGAGGATCCAAGCCGTGCGGTAACAATCCCTGAGTGGTATCAAGCAGCCTTTGATAAGCTTCCAAACTTACGCAAAGCAGCTAAAGCTAAATTCCCAAGCTCAAAGTATCCTAACTATGAGCTGATGAGAGATATGGGTACATGGCTTGAAGAAGACAACATCTATAAACCTCAAGAGAGACCACTACGAAGAGAGGGTCACAAATATATCGCTCACGGTCATGAGTATGATATTGCTGAAGTTGAAAAAGATGAATTTGGTACGCTTATGGTTGATAACCATGGTGAGAAGAAAGCTATTGGTATCGAGATTGACGGTGAGATTATGGAAGGGTTCCATACACTCAGTAAAAAGCTTGAGTTCTACTCTGAGTGGTTTGCCCAGTGGAAGTGGCCTGAATACGCTATTCCAATCTACCCAACAAGCAAAGCACAAAGAAAAGAGATGGTACATGTTGTTACGCATGTACACCATGACTATATGGAAAAAGAGAATGAGTTTGCACTCAATACCGTATTTAGATTGCCATACATGATTCACACACGAAGTATGAACTCTAAGCACTTGATGGAGATTTCGCAAAACCACAACCCTGTTTGGATCAACACTGAAGATGCAAGAAGACTCAATATTAAACATGGTGATGCGATCAAAGTAACGATCTCTGATACTGTAAGTGGATTAGAGAGTGGATACTTTATTGCTATGGCAGTTCCAACTGAAGCTCAAATGCCAGGTGTATTGGCTAACTCTCACCACGCAGGACGATGGAGATTGGTAAATTCAGTTGATATTCCTGGGCATAAACACGCTCTTGGTGTAATGGGTATTGGTGCTCCTATCTATGAGATGAGTATGGATGGAAAAATTGGTACCATGAAGCCAAAAGAGGGAATCGACAAAGATATGATGTCTCGAAGAGATACATGGCAGTTTAAAGAGTACAACAAAGACCTTGACAATATTTGGTGGGATGGTCTAAGTGGTTCTTGGCAAAATGCTGTAGCACCTTCGCATCCTGACCCAATTGCGGGTAACCATGCATGGCACCAAAAGGTAAGTATCGAAAAAGCTAGTAAAAAAGATAAAATTGGTGATATCTATGTAAACTATGAAAACAATATGAAAGTTTACCAAGCGTGGAGAGATGAGTTGACTCGACCACTTAATGCAAACGATACAATAAGACGACCAAAACATATGAAGCGACCTGCGGTACCTCTATCGCACAAAGCTTACTCTGTAAATATCAAAGGGTAGCATTCAAGCGTTTTAAGCTTGAATGTGCGTAGAGCTAAGGGCATAGAGCATAGAGCTTTTTTGGCTCTTCGCTCTAAGCTCTTGGCTCTTAGCTTTCACACATGAAGTTATCTACAAATTCACCCTGTCCTTGTGGCAGCGGTATCAAATATAAAAAATGTTGTCAAAAGTTTCATAACGGTGCCAAAGCCAAAAATGCCTTGGAGCTGATGAAATCACGCTACGCTGCCTACGCAGTATGCAATGCCAAATACATCACTCAGACCACCCACCCTAACAACCCTGATTACAGTACCGATACCAAAGCATGGGTCGATTCAATCACACACTTTTGCAAAAACACACAGTTTTTCTCTCTTGATATTTTGGAATTTATAGATGGAGACAACGAAGCCTTTGTTACGTTTAAAGCGACACTTAGTGGCGGCGATATGATCGAGAAATCACACTTTTTAAAGGTAGATGGAAGATGGCTCTATGAGAGTGGAGAGGTTGAGGTTTTATCGTAGTAGATTCCGTATTAATTTTAAACTACCCCATAATAGCAAGGAGTAAATTATTGTTACATAGCCTTAATATACTCTTGCAAGCTACTCATCTCACTCTTTTTGATCATCTTACGCAGAGTTTTGACCTCTTGGAGTATATCAAACGCTTGCATTAAAGCTTTTTCTTTTGAGGTAAAGGTTTTAAACTTAAAGGCAAAAAAGAGTGCAAAAAGCTTTGTGTGGGAGGGTAAAGCGTTTAAAAAAGTCTCTTTTTCATACTCAAAAGCTTTGAGGCTGTAGATCTCTTGTAGAAGTCGATCAAAGTTGTTGTTATACTCTCCAAAGTAGTAGTAGCGAAACAAGATCATCTTGATGCTTTGTTCCTCTAAAAGCAGCTCTTTTTTATGCTCCAATAGATAGAGAACCATAAAACGTACCATGATCTTATATCGACTCTCTCCAATGGTCTTGACAAAGATGAGAGCATCCCAAATCCCCGTCACCAAAGCAGCCACATAGGCAGAGTAGATACGCAAGGATGAACGGCTAAGAGCCTTTTTGACAATAAACTTGGCAACCATATTGGTGAGTATCACTTTAGCTTTGTAAATAAGTGAGAGGAGTAGGATGCGTGCCTCTTGATACTCGTAGGGGTTTAGGTTGTATTTGATGATCTTTTTTTCGGGTAGCTCCATCACACTGCGTACAAGTGTGGCTACAAACTCCTCTTGGCTGATATGCCAATGTGCTTTGTCGATAAGATAGAGATGATGAATATAATACGCAAGCGTGATAAAGCCTAGCAAAAAGAGAAAATAAAACTCCAAAAATACCGAAGCCGTGGTAACCAATAGGTAAAGTGTAACACTTTGGAGGGTGGGTTGGGTAAAAATATCCAATAGCAGTTCAAAAAAGATAATAGGAAGGGTAAAAACAAATCCAATGATAAAAGCCAAAACGATGGGCAGATTGATCACTTTGGAGTGAAAGAGTGCATCGATATTTTTATAGTTTTTTGTCTCTTTTGCAGCAAACCATCCATAAAAAAACTCTACCTTTTTAATGCCCCACTCTTCTAATATTTTCATTATCTAGTATATTTAACTTTGAAGATAAACCATACCGTTTTCAATAGTGATAATACCATCAAACTCCGCCTCATAGACCCGTTCGCCAAAGCGTGAAACCGCCTCTTCTACCGTTGGAAAGCTTTGGCAAAAGTAGAAAAAATCATCTTTTTCAATACCGCTCTCAACGGCTACACCAAAGCGTGAGGCAAATTTTTCAATCGAGTAGATACTTTTAGCCTCTCCATCAACAAGCAGTTTATTGGTTCCTTTGCTCTCACCTATACGATGAGGCAATACATAAACCTCTTTACCCATCTTCAAAGCATACTCCACACTTCGTAATGATCCACTGTTAAGATCAGCTTGGGCAACGATGAGTATATCTCCAAGGGCTACGACAAGCTCATTACGCACCACAAAGCTCCACGAGGTGGCTTTAAAGTTGGGAGCAAATTGACTCAGCGATAATCCCTCTTGCTCAATGCTACTCAGAAGTTCACGATTAACCGCAGGGTAGCGAATATCAATCCCCGAGGCATAGACGGCGATGGTATTACTAACCCCTGCCGCACTGTGGGCAATGGCATCCACGCCCATCGCACCACCGCTTACAATCACCACACCTCTTTGGACAAGGGCTTGAACAAGCAGGGTGGTTTGCTGTTTGGTATACGCCATGGGACGACGCGTGCCTACAATGGCAACTTTGGGGCGGTTAAGCAACTCTAAATTGCCTTTGTAGTGTAGCTCTTTAGGATACTTTTTCATCGCATCCAAAGCTTCAATGTGTTGATCAACCAAGGGCATTAGATCATCACTCTCCATAGTGTGTAGGCAACTAGCGAAACAATAACGATACCAATAAGATTGAGTTTAAATCCAATCTGTGCCATGGTTTTGATGGGGATGACTCGTGAGCTCATCACAATGGCATTGGGTGGGGTGGCGATGGGGAGCATAAAGGCATAACTTGCTGCTGCTGTAGCTACCAAAAGCATCACCACACCATCACTGCCCATATCTTTGGCAAATTCATAAAAGATAGGAATAGCAATGGAGGTAAGTGCCGTATTGCTTGTGACTTCTGTAGAGAAGCTCACAAAAAAGGCTACAAAGAGGAGCATCCAAAAGAGAGGCATATCAGCAATAAAGCTAAGCTTATTGGCAATATCACTGGCTAGTCCCGTCTGACTAAAGGCAGCGGCGATACTAAAGCCTGCCCCAAACAAAAAGATAATCTCATAAGGCAAATTACGCGTATCTTCCCACGTCAAAAAGCCAATTGTGGGTACAAACATCAACAGACCAAAGCCTAAAAGCAAGAGCTTCTCATCAAGAGCAAAGCCAAAGAGTTGTTTGGTTGCCGTATTGGTTACAAGCACGACGGAAAGAGCAATCAAAATACCATAAAGACGTTTTTGTTCGCTATTGAGTGTGGGAATCTCATTAGAGACCTCCTTGACACACTCATGGGCCACACCCAAAGAGAGAATATAGGGAACAACAAGGAGCATCAATCCCACCACAGGAGCCATAAAGCCCATCCACTCCCCAAAAGAGAGCACCTCAATGCCTTTCTCTTCTAAAAAACCTAGTAGAATCAAATTGGGAGCCGTACCAATTGGCGTGAGGATACCACCCAAACTCGCCCCGTAGGCAGTAGCCAACAAAAATCGAATTTTGAATTTGATATTGGAGCTAAGAAACAGAGCAATGGGCATAAGCATCAAGGTAATGGTGGTGTTGTTGAGTATACCACTAAGCAGTGCTGCGGTCGAAGCCAAGGCGTAGATGATCCCCCGTGCACTTTGGGGAAAAAGGCTTAGGAGTTTAGCTGAGAAGTATTTATGCAGATTAATCTTCTCAATCGCAATAGCCATCATAAATCCACCCAAAAAGAGAAAAATAATCGATTTGGAGTAGTTTTGTGTCACAGCAGTAGTATCAAGAATACCCAAAGAGGGAAAGAGCAAAATAGGCAAAAGTGAAACCGCTCCAAGGGGTAGAGCCTCATTGGTCCACAGTGCCACCAAAAAGGCAACAGAGCCTAAAAGCAAGGCATGTTGGGTGGAAAACCCAATGAGTGACAATCCAAAAACAGCTGCCCCAATCAAAAGAGCAATCATAATATCTCTCATATCTTAGAGCCTCCTATTTAAAGCTATGAAAGCTTATCAATCATCTCTTTAGCATCGCTAATGGTATTATCGAGTGCGTAAGCCTTTTTATACATCTCAACTGCCTCATCATTACGCTCCAAGTCATGCAGGGTATTGGCATAGTTGAAGTAGTGAGGGGCATAGTCGCTATCAAGCTCTATTGAGAGTTTGTGGTGTTTGATCGCCTCATCACTCTTTTCAAGCTTGTGGTAGACATTGGCTAGTTGGGCATGAGCCATATCATCTTCATTATCAAGGGTAACAAGTTGTTCAAATGCCTCTTTTGCTTCTTTGTAATCCTCTAGTTTAATAGAGACAAAACCATATTTACCCAGTGTCTCATGGTCATCTTTTTGCACAATCAAAGCACTCTGCAAGGCTTTTTGAGCCTCTAAATAGTCCTCTTTTTCTATCGCTTCATTGGCTAAATGATTGAGCTCTTCAAATCGGCTCACCTCTCTAGGGAGTTGTGTTTGAAAACTTTTGTTCATTGAGGTAATATTACCAATCTTCTCATCATCACGCGAAGCCTCAAAATCAACCCCACGCTTGGGATAATTGCCCGAAAAGAGTTGTTTAAAAAATCTAAAAAATATTATAAAAACCAATAACAACAAAAAAAACTGAAATGCACTCATAAATACTCCAAATATATAGTAGAAGTATAATAGTCAAAAGTTACTTAAGAGTAGAAGTAAGTCGGTTCGATTTTATCGAACATTGTAAGTTATGGTTGAGTATATAATAGTAGAGGTTCCATTACGAAACCCATACCATGTGAATTTAACGTATGCTTGATTCGACCTCTTTGATCCACCAATCCATTATGCCCTGCTCGGCTTTAAGAGTAGTCGTACCCCCATGCCCTGGATAGAGGGTAAAGTCCCCTTTGATCTTTTTGGCTTTACGCAGTGAGGACGCCATATCTTTGGCACTCGAAAAAGGAAAATCCCACCTTCCAATAGAACGTTGAAAGAGAAAATCCCCACAAAACCAATTTTTACCAATCTCTATCACACAGTTACCAGGGGTATGCCCTGCAAAATGGATATATTTAATCGCTACTCCATCGATATAGAGCACCTCATCACTTTTGATAAGTACATCGGCTTTGGAGGGTGGTGTGCCTCTTTGAAGTGGATCTTTAGAGAGCATAAAGGCATCCTCTTTGTGAATATAAATAGGAATATCATAAAACTCTTTAAGTTCGGCATTGCTCCAGACATGGTCAAAGTGACCGTGTGTATTGAGAATGGCGACGGGGTTTTTGACATTAGCTTTGACCCACTTAGTTGCCCCCATACCAGGATCGATAATGAGGTCTTTACCATCAACGCTTACGACATAACAGTTGGTCCCAAAATCCCCCATCGGTTTGGATTTAATAGCAACTTTCAATTTACTTTTGATCCTCTTCCATGATTTTTTTGGCTTGGGTTACCCACTTTTTGACATTGGTACGACCGTGGATCTTTTTATTGATATCCTCCATCTCCTCTTCACTCAATGCAACAAGCTGTTCAAATTTTGTAATGCCAATCTTTTCTAAAACAATGGCTGTTTTAGGTCCAAGCCCTTTGATGCGTGTTAGATCATCAACCTCATTAGCCTTAGCTTCTGCCTCTGCTTTGGCTTCTTCTTCAGCTTTGATTCGAGCTTCTTCCTCAGCTTTTGCCTTAGCCTCTTCTTCGGCTTTGATTCGTGCCTCTTCCTCTTCCTTGGCTTTAGCTTCCGCTTCTTCTTTTGCTTTAGCCTTAGCCTCTTCTTCGGCTTTGATTCGTGCCTCTTCCTCTGCTTTTGCTTTGGCTTCCGCTTCTTCTTTTGCTTTAGCCTCTGCTTCTAACCGTGCCTTCTCTTCTGCCTCAGCTTTAGCTTTTGCCTCTTCTTCAGCTTTGATTCGAGCTTCTTCCTCTGCTTTTGCTTTTGCTTCTGCCTCAAGTCGTGCCTTCTCTTCTGCCTCAGCTTTTGCTTTTGCCTCTTCTTCAGCTTTGATTCGTGCTTCTTCCTCTGCTTTAGCTTTTGCCTCCGCTTCTAGTCGTGCTTTTTCTTCTGCCTCAGCCTCAGCTTTTGCTTTTGCCTCTTCTTCAGCTTTGATTCGTGCTTCTTCCTCTGCTTTAGCTTTAGCTTCTTCTGCACTATTATCTTCTACATTGTGGTCATTATCATGAAGAACCTCTTTAGGACACTCTTTATTGGCGGATAGATACCCAATTATATAACCAATCAATGCTGCTATCAGCAGACATACGGTCATTTGCGAAATTAACTCTAACATCTTCTCTCCTACTCGTTTATTTTTGTTTCATGATGGCTATTAATAGTTATACTATCGACTTTACAGCTGATACAGACAACGCTAAATAGTATAAATATTGCTACCCATGCACAGACTTTTTTACTACTCTTCTTCACAATACAATCCTTTTATGTGTTGATAGGTACTCGAAGTATTGTACTTAAAAGATGGTTAAATATAAGCTATCAAAATGTCAGGATATTAATTTTTGATTATAAGTGTTTAAATTGGTTATCTATCACCATTTTAAATGGATCTATGATATGATAATACCCTAAGCAAAATTCAATAGAAGAAACAGATATGAAAACAACCCTATTTGGAAAAATATTTTTAATTCTACCCATCTTTTTGATGCTCTCTCCCTTTATTTTAGCCTTTGGATTTGGGCTTTGGTATCTTTTTGATAAGGGCTGGCTTCTCTATTGGTTGATGGGAACTTTGGTACTTCTAAGCATTATCAAGATATTTTTTAGACTCTTTAAAAACAAAAAGGTAAATCTCTTTAACAATAAACCACAAGTTGAATCGAGTGGCACTTGGAGCAATCAAGACGAAGAGATCTTTAAACAAATGAAAATTTATGCAAAAGAGGTAGATAAAAGCTTGATTGTATTAGATAAAACACTGCCCAATCGATTGCTTGATATGGGTATTGCTACAACTCAAGAGGTGGCTTCTCACTACTATCCTGATAAAACCAATCCTGCTCTTGAAGTTACCTTGCCCCATCTACTCAAAATCAGTGAACTTGTTATTAAAGATATTCGCAAAGAGGTGATTGAGAAGGTGCCTTTTTCTCACAGTGTTACTATTAATCACTTTTTAAAGGTGCCTAAGATCATGGATCTCTTTGGTGATGCCAATGCAAGCTACCGTGTGGGTCGAATGGTACTTAATCCTCTTGGTTCTATTATTTCGGAGATGAAAGATCATATTACTGCCAAACTTTTTAACTACTCCAAAGAGGAGCTTCTAAACTGGATTGTAGATTACTATATCTTAGAGGTGGCACGATACTCGATTGACCTTTATGGGCACAATATCACCCTTAATGAGTTTGAAACAACCAAGAAAGCAGTGAAGAGCCAAGATGAGCCCTCAAAAAAAGAGAAGCCACTTAAAATCACCGTCATTGGGCAGGTCAATAGCGGTAAATCAAGCCTTATCAATGCTCTCTTTGGCAAAGCCAAAGCCATCGTTGACCCCACCCCAACCCAAAATGGTATCCAATATTATGAGTACAGTACCAATAATGAGATAGATACACTACTTGTCGATACCCAAGGCTACCAAAACATTGATGACAAAGATAAAAACTATCTTGATATTATCAAAGAGATTAAAAACAGCGATATTATTTTGCTCGTGCTCTCCTCTACCAATGCCGCACGAGCAAGTGATAAAGCCTTGCTAGATGGTATCAACCACTATTTTGGCAACAACCCCAAACTGCGTGCTCCTGTTATTCTAGGTATTCTCAATCAAATCGACAAACTTGCCCCGCAAAAGCAGTGGAATCCCCCCTTTAATATTACCACTCCCAAATCGCCTAAAGAGCAAAACATCCAACACGCCACACAAATAATCCAAAAAGAGCTTGATGTATCTACCATTATCCCCATCAACCTCCACCCCAATCGGGAATATAATATCAAAGAGGCTCTTATCCCCACAATACTAGAACATCTTGATGAAGCCAAAAAAGTGCAATATATTAGAAGCCTACGAGAGTATCAAAGCAAAGAGTTTTGGATAAAGCTCAAAGAGCAAGCCAAGGCAACGGGGAGATTGATAAGGCGATAATTTCTGATCTCTAAGTCAATCTTCAAGCTATAGTGAGTATCCTACCTTTAATAAAATATTTTAGAGGATAGAATTATGGCAAAAAGTGCAGAGTTGATTGAAAAAGTAATTGCAGAGTGTTCTAAGATTATTGTGGATAAAGAGCTTCAAATCAAGCTCTCACTCGCTACCTTTTTTGCAGGGGGGCATATTTTAATTGAAGATATCCCAGGGGTGGGTAAAACTACTCTTGCCAAAACACTCAGTCATGTATTGGGTTTAGATTATGCTAGAGTGCAGTTTACTTCAGATCTTCTCCCTAGTGATATTTTGGGAGTCAACTACTACGATACCAAAGAAGCTACCTTTACCTTTAAAAGAGGACCTGTCTTTACGCAGTTTCTATTAGCCGATGAGATCAACAGGGCCTCAAGCAAAACCCAAAGTGCCTTGCTTGAAGCGATGGAGGAGCGATATGTCACCATTGATGGCAAATCCATCGCCCTGCCCCATCCCTTTTTTGTTATTGCTACCAAAAACCCCTTTGAGGAGATTGGTACTTATGAGTTGCCCTCTTCTCAGCTTGACCGTTTTGCTATTTCGTTTTCACTAGGTTATCCTAGTGTCAAAGCAGAGCGTGAAATTTTGAAAAAAGCACAAAAACATACCATCAATGCCCTAGAGTCTCTTAACTCTGATGAACTTAACACTATCTTTGAACTCTACCAAAAGGTCTATCTCTCTGATGATATTTTAGACTTTATCCAAGAGATACTCAACTTCACTCGCCACAGCGGACTCTACAAGGTAGGGCTCTCTACAAGAAGTGCCTTGATTCTTGTCGATATTGCCAAAGGGTGGGCGTTGATCGATGGTAGGGACTATGTAACCCCCAATGACATCAACACCATTCTACCCTATATCACCTACCATCGATTGGTTGCCATAGAGGGCAGAAAAAATGCAGGAGAGATAGCCGATGAAATACTTAAAAATGTTCATCCAGATAACCCTGACAGGCGTTAAATCCCGTCCTACTAAATATTTTTGGTTTGTGATTCTTTCGCTTTTTGTGCTCTTTTTGCAAGCCTATATGCACAACTTCAATATTGTCTTTATAGTGATGTTTTTTATCTTCTCTATTGCAGGGGCTTCGGGCTTGGTAGGGCGGCTTAATATCTATTTTGTCGATATTGAGTATCTCTCATCGGAGCGTTTTTTTGCTACCGAAGTATCCAAATATCGCCTACGAATCACCAACAACCAACGCATCTCAGCCTACTCGCTAGAGTTTATCAACGATCTCTATAATAGCTTTCTTACTGCCATCAAACCCTATGAGCAAGAGATTGTTGAGCTTCAATACCAATACAGCACAAGGGGAGAGAGGAAGTTACCACGGCTCACACTTAAAAGCACCTATCCCCTGCCTCATGAGTTTTTTTATCGTGATAAGATCGATTTGGATCAAAGCATTATTGTATTTCCCAAGCCCCAAGGTGTATCGCTTTTTTCTACCAAACTCTATAACCCCAACCCCGATGGAGAGATCGATGATTTTGATGGCATCAAACGCTTTAATGAAGGGGAATCTCTATCAATGGTACACTGGGCATCCTTTGCCAAATCGGGTGAGATTATGTCCAAAAAGTTTCTCTATCAAAACGAAGATGATGTGATTCGTTTTATCTTCAAAGATATAGAGGGTGATGATGAGGCTAGACTCTCTCAACTCACCCTCTGGGTACTCGAATGCGAAGCCAACGC
>Ga0193953_1000499_pt1 | contig 21018 bp, 19 predicted proteins | sample BB_4_MG_FD_140325 | JGI IMG/M metagenome (GOLD analysis project Ga0193953, IMG submission 140325) | Microbial mat bacterial communities from the Broadkill River, Lewes, Delaware, United States - BB_4_MG | ecosystem: Environmental > Aquatic > Freshwater > River > Microbial mats | place: USA... | reverse complement strand
TGTTGCAGTTCATGTTGACAATGCATTGATTAAGAGTTGTCAAAAGAACGCTGGCTCAATTTTGAGTGCCTTAAAAGTAGCATTACACGTGCAAAAGATTGAGAATTCAGTTGAAGCATTGATTAAGTTAAGTAGAGATCCTTTGTCAGGTCTATCTTTATTTGTAAAACTAATAGAGCAAGTTAAGGAGGATGTAATGAAGGCAAATCAGGAGATTGAGACCCGAATGAAAAATATATCAACTGGACAAGGAGAAGAATTAACAGAATATGTGGATGAGCGTAATCAAATTGATTATTGTAAGACTATGATTATGGAGGTGAAAAATCGAAATGTTAGGTGATGATATTAGGAAATCAATAAAGCAGCTGAAGCGGTTGGATAAATTGGAATCAACCGTATATAATGCAGAATTGAAACTAAAAAATGATAAAGATTTTTCAAAAATAGTAAATGATTTTTTGCTTTCCATGAGTAAACTCTCGTTTGCAACAAATGAATTAGAATTTATAATTACAGATGAAATGTTGCAGTATTTGGAAGAAGTTCCTGGATGTTTAGAAAATGTTATATCGGAAGGTGTAGTTAATGAAGAAGAATTAGTTGTTGCTAAAAAGAATGTAACTAAAAAGATAATACCAGGACTAGCTAAAGAGTGGAAGGCTTTTCATGAGAAAAGAACAATTGGGGTACATGGGAAACTATCTACAATTGGTAACCTCATCTCAGATAAAGAAAAAATTTCATCAATAAGTACAAATGTTAAAAATGGAAGCAAATGGTCAGATTTATTGGTGAAAGATAATGGTACTAATACAAGACTTCAATTGTTGAAGAATGGATTAAGTGAAGTTGAGAAAATGGAAGAAAGTTTAGATTTAAGTGATGAAGTAAAAGAATTTGTAATTTCAGTGACACAAGGAAAGGCAAAAGTAACAGATATCAGTGATACAATTATTGAATGGATAAAGAATGAAAACTTAGAAGGTAGGTTTGTGATAAAGTTTAGGAATTAGAATGGAAATTCATTTGGTGATTCTTGTATTAAGTATAAGTAATAAATGTGTAGAGAGTAGAGCCTACAATTATTAAGAGACTGTAACATAATCTGTGTAAATTTATTTAACCATGAAAATAGTAATTTTTAATTTTGGCTCTTAATCATTTAAGATTAAGAGCTCATTTTTTATCATATCCCAATTTCTATATCTCGAAGTCCATTTTTTAGTTGCATTTTCAGTTGCTAAATATAATGCCTTCATCAATGACATATCTGTAGGAAAAATAGGTTTTCCTTTCGTTACTTTTCTGTATTGTCTATTTAGATTTTCTATTATATTTGTTGTATACATTATTTTTCTTATATTTTCAGAATAAGCAAAAAATGGTGAAATTACATGCCAATTATCTTTCCACGATTTAACACAAGTTGGATAAATATTACCCCATTTTTCTTCAAACTCCATTAAATTCTGATATCCTGTTTCTTCATTTGGAGCTTTATATACTGCTTTTAAATCTTTCATTAATTCTCTAGAATGCTTGTAACTTACATATCTTGTTGAATATCTTATTTGATGCACTATACATCTTTGAACTACTGATGATGGATAAGAGGCTTTAATTGCTTGTTCAAATCCTGGTAATCCATCTACACTAAATATTAATATATCTTGTACTCCTCTATTTTTCAAATCTGTTAATACTTTTAGCCAAAATTTACTTGTCTCATTTTCTCCTATCCATATTCCCAGTACATCTTTAAATCCATCATCATTTATGCCTATTACTATATATGCTGCTTTTGATATTATTCTATTGTTTGTTTTTACTTTATAATGAATTGCATCCATAAAAACAAAATAATATTGTGAGTTCAACGGTCTATTCTGCCATTCTTCTATTTTAGGAACAATTTTATTTGTTAATCTTGAAATACTTTGTGCTGAAAGTGGAATACCATATATATCTTCTATATGTTCTGAAATATCTCTTTGTGTCATGCCTTTCCCATACATTGATATTACTTTATCTTCAATTACTGATAAATCCTTAGAATTTTTAGGTAGTATTTGTGGCTCAAAATCACCATTTCTATCTCTTGGGGTTTCAATTTCAAGTTCTCCTAAATCTGTTCTAACTTTTTTTGATGTTTTGCCATTTCTATAATTAGTTTTGTCTTTTTGTCTTTCGTATCGATCATAACCAAGTTCTTCTTCAAGTTCACCCTCTAGGAGTGTTTCAACACCTTCTTTAAGCATTTGTTTTAATACACTTTGAAGATCTACTACATCTTCAATATTTTGATTCTTCATTATTGCTTCAGTTAATTTTGCTATTTCTGTTTTCTTTCTTGACATAAAAAAATCCTCCACTTCATAATTAATTTTATTACATTAACTATTCTCATGGAAGATTTTTATTTTTTACACAGATTCCGTTACACTACCAAAAAGCCAAAAAACGGTCGCTTTAATTCTTTCTAATAACTATTTTCTCCAAACCTATACGTATAACCGTGCACACCTTCATAATATATAGGCTCCATCTGCCCTGTACATGCCTCACACTTAAATCTTGGTGGACAAGTTGGATCTCCACCATCTTCAAAATCCATTTGCATCACTATCTCTTCTGGTATATCTTCTTCTACACCACATTCTAGGCACTTATATTTTACAAATTCTAACGATTCTCTTTCTTTATCTCGTTCTATTCGCCGCTTTGCTTTCTGCTTTGCTCTTTGCTTATCTTTCGGCTTTTTCTTTTTCATTATCCACGACCTCCTACAAATAAAAGATTATTTATGTAACGTTTCACTCTATAATAATGACTTTTTAGGTTTTGTAATTCTTGTTTATTTGTCACCTAAAAAATAAACAATGTATCATTCGTGTATCATAACCAAATAATAAAGCCCTATAACCTAGTGTTTGCAAGGTTTATAAGGCTTTGTTTATCTATTCGTATTCAATAGTTGAAGGTGGCTTAGAAGTAATATCATACATTACTCTATTAACACCCTTAACTTGATTTACTATATTTCTAGAGATTTTATCTAATACTTCCAATGGTATTCTCGCCCAGTCAGATGTCATTCCATCTGTACTTGTAACTGCTCTTAATACTATTGCATGATCGTATGTTCTTTCATCTCCCATTACTCCAACTGATCTTAAGTTTGGTAATGCTGCGAAATATTGCCATATTTCTTTATCAAGTCCAGCTTTTTTTATTTCATCTCTAAAAATAAAATCAGCTTCTCTTATTATTTCTAATTTATCTTCTGTTATCTCACCTAAACATCTAATTGCAAGTCCAGGACCTGGGAATGGTTGTCTGCTTACTAAGTCTTCATCTAAACCAATTTTTCTTCCCACTTCTCTTACTTCGTCTTTAAATAATTGATTTAAAGGCTCTAATAATTTAAAATCAACATCCTCTGGCAAACCACCAACATTGTGATGTGATTTAATAACAGATGCTTTATCAGTTCCACTTTCAATAACATCAGGATAAATAGTTCCTTGAACTAAATAATCAATATGTCCTTCTTTATCTAATAACTTAGCTTTTTCTTCTTCAAAAACTCTAATAAATTCTTCACCAATAATCTTACGTTTTGTTTCTGGATCAGTAACACCTTTTAATTTACCTAAAAAACGTTCCTGTGCATTAACTCTTATAAGATTCATATCAAATCTATTTCTAAATATTTCCTCAACTTGGTTGCCTTCGTCTTTTCTTAATAAGCCATGATCAACAAATACACAAGTTAAATTTTTACCAATTGCCTTATGAACTAATAAAGCAGCAACTGAAGAATCCACTCCACCTGACAATGCACATATTGCTTTGCCATCTTTAATTGTATCTTTAATATTTTGAATACTTTGTTCAGCGAAGTCACCCATATCCCAATTTTGTTCCAATTTTGCGACATTCAATAAGAAATTATTAATTATTTTTCTTCCTTCTTCTGAATGTTCTACTTCTGGATGAAATTGAACTGCATATAAATCCAAATTTTCATGCTTCATAGCAGCCACAGGACATGATTCTGTTTTAGCTAATACTCTAAAACCCTCTGGTACATCTTTAATTAAATCTGTATGGCTCATCCAAGATAGACTCTTAGGAACCACATTTTCAAATAAAGCTTCTCTTTCTTGAACTAATAATTCAACTTTTCCATATTCTCTATCTTCTGCACCTTCAACTACACCACCAAAATGTTTAGCAATAAGTTGACCACCATAACAAATTCCTAAAATAGGTAATCCCATTTCATAAATTGAATCATCGCAGTATGGAGCCTTATCCCAATATACACTATTAGGGCCTCCTGAGAAAATAATTGCACTAGCTCCTCTTTTAATTATTTCTTCTTTTGAAATACTGTAAGGAACAATTTCACAGTAGATTTTAGCTTCTCTAACACGTCTAGCTATTAACTGACAATATTGTCCGCCAAAATCTAATATTAATACCTTATTATCCATTTTTTCACCTCTTGTTATTGAATGCTATAGTTAGGTGCCTCTTTAGTGATACTAATATCATGTGGATGTGATTCAATCAATCCAGCACCAGTTATTCTAACAAATTGACCTTTTTCTATAAGATCATTTATTGTTGGAGTTCCGCAATATCCCATACCTGAACGTAAACCACCTAATAGTTGGAATACAGTATCAGATACATATCCTTTATAAGGCACTCGTCCCTCAACACCTTCAGGAACAAATTTTTTCGCATCTTCTTGGAAATAACGATCCTTACTTCCAGCTTCCATTGCACTTACTGAACCCATACCTCTATATACTTTAAATTTACGTCCTTTGTATAATTCTGTAGCTCCTGGGCTTTCATCTGTTCCAGCAAGTAATGAACCTAACATTACAACGCTTCCACCTGCTGCAATTGCTTTTACAATATCTCCTGAATATTTAATACCACCATCGGCTATAACAGGAATATTATATTCTTTTGCAGCCATTGCACAATCATAAATTGCAGTAATTTGAGGCACGCCAACACCAGCAACTACACGAGTTGTACAAATTGATCCTGGACCAATCCCCACTTTAACTGCGTCTGCACCTGCTTTTATTAAATCCACTGTTGCTCCCGCTGTAGCAACATTACCTGCTATTATTTGTAATTCTGGATATTGTCTTCTAATATCTTTTACAACATTAAGAACATTCTCAGATTGACCATGAGCTGTATCTATAACAACTACATCAACTTTTGATTTTACTAAGGCTTTAATACGTTCTGCATATCCACTAATTCCAACTGCAGCTCCTACTAATAATCTTCCTTTTTCGTCCTTTGCTGAATTAGGAAATTTAATTGCTTTTTCAATATCTTTTATTGTTATAAGACCTTTTAAAATTCCTTCGTCATCTACTAAAGGTAATTTTTCAATACGATGCTTAGCCAAGCTTTTTTGTGCATCTTCCATTGAAATTCCAACATGTCCTGTAATTAAATTTTCTTTTGTCATTGCCTCATGAATTGGAATAGAAGTATCTGTTATAAAACGTACATCCCTATTTGTAATGATACCTACAAGTTTTTCATTTTCATCTGTAATAGGTACTCCAGATATTTTATACATTGCCATAATATTTAATGCATCTGAAACTAAATTGTGTGGATGTAAGAAAAAAGGATCTGTAATAACACCACTTTCAGAACGTTTTACTTTATCTACTTCCAATGCCTGAGCTTCTACAGACATATTTTTGTGAATAATACCAATTCCACCTTCTCTGGCCATCGCAATTGCCATTTTCGATTCTGTTACTGTATCCATACCAGCACTCATAACTGGAATATTTAAATGAATCTTGTTTGTAAGTCTTGTTTTTAATACTACATCTTTAGGTAATATTTCAGACTTCTGCGGTATTAGTAACACGTCATCAAATGTTAAACCTTCTTTTAAAAACTTTTCCATACTTACCTTTACCTCCTAAAATCAATCGTTCTACCGTTTCTTTCTTAATAGGGTTAAGCGTACCAAATTACACCCTCAATGTCAAGATTTTATACGTTCTTTTTTCAATAAATTTTAAATAAATTTATCCCTATCTTTAAATCCCTTTTACCCTATAAAATACCACTTTACCAATTTTAGCTTTGTATACATATTATAATAAAAAAATGACCTAGTATGCAAAACATACTAGGTCTAATATTTTAATTTATATTACATCATTCCTGGCATTCCCATGCCGCCCATGCCGCCCATGCCAGCTGGCATTCCTGCGCCACCTTCTTCTTCAACATCAGCAACAGCAGCTTCTGTAGTAAGAACCATTGCAGCAACTGATGCAGCATTTTGAAGTGCTGAACGAGTAACTTTAGTAGGATCAACAATACCAACTTTAACCATATCTCTATACTCTTCAGTTAAAGCATCAAAGCCTATTCCTATTTCAGCTTTTTTCACTCCATCAACAATTACAGAACCTTCTAATCCTGCATTTGCAGCAATTTGACGTACTGGTTCTTCTAATGCTCTACAAATGATTTTAACACCTGTTTTTACGTCTCCTTCTGTTTCACTTAATAATTTTTCAACTTCAGGAATTACATTGATTAATGCAGTACCACCACCAGCAACAATACCTTCTTCAACTGCTGCTCTTGTAGCTGCTAAAGCATCTTCAATACGTAATTTACGTTCTTTTAACTCAGTTTCTGTTGCAGCTCCAACCTGAATTACAGCTACTCCACCAGCTAACTTAGCTAAACGCTCTTGTAATTTTTCTCTATCAAATTCTGAAGTAGTTTCTTCAATTTGATTTCTAATTTGACGTACACGATCTTTAATTGTTGCTTCTTCGCCTGTACCATCAACTATTGTAGTATTTTCTTTTCCAATTTTAACTGTGCTTGCGCGTCCTAACATTTCAATTGAAGTATCTTTTAATTCATATCCCAATTCTTCCGAAACAACTGTACCACCAGTTAATATTGCAATATCTTGTAGCATTTCTTTACGTCTATCACCAAAACCTGGTGCTTTAATAGCAACGCAATTAAATGTACCTCTTAATTTATTAACAACCAATGTAGCTAAAGCTTCACCTTCAACATCTTCTGCAATAATTACTAATGCACGTCCTTGCTGAACTATTTGCTCTAAAATTGGTAATATATCTTGAATATTAGTTATTTTTTTATCTGTTAATAAAATATATGGAGTATCTAATACTGCTTCCATTTTATCTGGATCAGTTACCATATATGGTGATAAATAACCTCTATCAAATTGCATTCCTTCAACAGTCTCTAATGTAGTTCCCATAGATTTAGATTCTTCTACAGTAATAACTCCATCGTTTCCAACCTTCTCCATTGCTTCTGCAATCAATGCGCCAATATTTTCATCATCAGCTGAAATAGATGCAACCTGAGCAATTTTATCTTTTGTTTTAATTTGATGAGATCCAGCTTTAATTGATTCAACCGCAACTTCTACTGCTTTTTGAATACCTTTTTTAATAATCATTGGATTTGCACCAGCTGCAACATTTTTTAAACCTTCTCTAATAATTGCTTGTGCTAATAAAGTTGCTGTAGTAGTACCATCACCTGCTACATCATTTGTTTTTGTAGCAACTTCTTTAACTAATTGAGCTCCCATATTTTCATATGCATCTTCTAATTCGATTTCTCTAGCAATTGTAACACCATCATTTGTAATAAGTGGTGAACCGAATTTTTTATCCAATACAACATTACGTCCTTTAGGACCTAATGTAACTTTAACTGTATTTGCTAACTTATTAATACCTTCTTCCATACCTCTTCTAGCATCTTCTGAAAAACGTATTTCTTTTGCCATATTCTACACCTCTTTCTTATTCTACAACTGCTAATACATCAGCAAGTTTTAAAATAGTATATTCTTTTTCTTCTAATTTAATTTCTGTTCCAGCATATTTAGAAAAAATAATTTTATCTCCTGCCTGAATATCTGGATTTTCTGCTCCGCTTATTTTAGAACCTACTGCTAATACTTCAGCTAATTGCGGTTGCTCTTTCGCCGAGTTTGGTAATACAATCCCGCTCTTTGTTTTTTCTTCTGCTTCCATTCTCTTTATAAGTATTCTGTCACCTAATGGTTTAATATTCATTGTATACCCTCCTTCTTCATTTACATTAGCACTCTTTTAATTAGAGTGCTAACAAACTCTTTATATATATTAATCATTTATTCATTAACTTTCAAGAATGTTACATTTTTTTAACATTTACAAATCAATACTCTTTTCTTTTAGTTTTTTATCAACCCATTCTTCAATAAAATTTTTAATTATTACAATAAAAGGAACTCCTAATAACATTCCAAGTGGTCCAAACATAGCTCCCCCTAACGTTATTGCTGTAATAATCCAAAATGGTCTAACTCCAACTTGATCTCCTAATATTTTAGGTCCTAATAAATTTCCATCTACTTGCTGCAACACTAAAATTACTATTAATACCCAAAGTGCATTCATAGGGCCATGTATTAACGCTATAAGTACCGCTGGCACAGCTCCTATAATTGGTCCAAAGTATGGAATCATATTCGTTAAACCAACAATTAAAGCAATAAGAGGCGTATATGGTATTTTTATAATAGTTAAAACTATTGCACATACCACTCCTACAATCAATGAATCTAATAACTTTCCTACTATATAACTAGAAAACACTTTATTTGCCATTTTACAATGTCTTTTAATATTTTCAACCTGTTTACTTTTGAAAATAGCATAAAGTAATCTTTCAGCTTTTTTTAATAAACCTTTTTGTTCCACCAAAAAATATATCGAAATTGTTAATATCAATATACTTTTAAATAAAGCCGCTGTAATATTAACAACTTGAATTATTGCCCCATTTAAAACTGTGTTCATTATTTCTCCTGATTTTTCAAACAGCATTGAAATATTTTGATTAATCATATCTATAATCATATGAATTTCTTTACTATCAGTTTTATCATAAGTATCAATTAACCATTTTGAAATATTTTTACTATATTCAGGTATATAATTAAATAAAGTTTTTGCACTATCCGTTACACTTGGTATTACAATTGTTATAATTGCAAAAATAACACCTATTAATATTATATATGCACATAAAATGCTTAATGGTCTTGGAAACTTAAGCTTTTCATTTGTAAACTTTACAATTGGATACAATAAATACGCTAATCCAATAGCACTTAAAAAAGGACTAATCGCTTTTCCAACCCAAATAGCACTCTTCGATTCAAAAAATAACTTCACTATAAATAACAATACTATTATAGCAGGTAACCATTTTAAAAATTTTGCCATAACTTTATCCTTCATTATTACCTCCCCACTTTAAGTCGTAAAACATTGCTTGTTGTATATATCCTGATAATAATCCATATTTTGAAACTATTTGTTCTTTAATAATATCGATATTGCCCTCATTTAAATATTTTCCATACATGGTTAAAGCTTTTTTAATCCATGTATCAACTGGAAACATGTCTGTTCTATGCATTCCAAATAGTAAAATACAATCTGAAACTTTTGGTCCAATTCCTTTTTGTGTCATAAGCATTTCTTTTGCCTCTATTGTATCTAATTTTTCAAGTGTATTTAAATCAAATTCACCATTATTAATATTATCTACAATAAGCTTAACATTTATAGCTCTATATCCTAACCCACAATCTTTAAAATCTTCTACACTTAATTTAGACATTTGCTTTATATTGGGAAAAGCAAAATAAGTACACTTATCTGTTGAAATTAAATCTCCATACAAAATTGAAAGAGTTTCAACACTTTTTTGAATTCTCGGAATATTATTATTAGCTGAAATCATAAATGAAATAATAGTTTCAAACAAAGGCTGTTTTAATAATCTAATGCCTTCTGTTCTTTTCCACAAATTATGAAGGTATAAATCTTTTTTTAATATTTTATCTATTTTTTGAACATCAAGTAATAAATCAAATTTTTTATATAAGTCTTCTTCTTCAAACTTTTTACTAGTTTCAATAAGAAAAAAATTGTTTTCTACTAAAATCTTAAAATAAGCACTATCTAAAATCCCCTCAAAATATCCATTTCTTTTTTGCCATCTAAAACATTGTCCTATCATAGTTTTTTCAGGTGCGTACAATCCTTTATATTCCAATTTATATCTATACATCTTACACCTCCTACTACATTATACTCAATATTTCATAAACTATCTCGCTTTTCTGAATTTCTTAATTAATTTTTCATAAAAAAACGATTGCCATTTTAACAGCAATCGTCTTTTTATGAATTTATCAAATTTAATTATTTAATTGACTCAAATTCTTCTATTATTTCTTTCGCTGGCTCCTTGTCTAAAAGACTTACAACCACTATTACTATCATTGCAACTATAAATGCTGGTAATATTTCGTAGACATCAAATATTCCGCCACTTAGATTTTTCCATATAATAACCATAGCTCCACCGGAAATCATTCCAGCTAATGCTCCATTTCTAGTCATACGTTTCCACTGAAGAGCTAATATCATAACTGGACCAAATGCAGCACCAAATCCAGCCCAAGCATATGAAACTAAACTTAAAACACTACTATCAGGATTATACGCTAAGAAAAATGCAATAATTGCAACTCCCATAACAGCTATTCTACTAACCCATACTAATTCTTTATCACTTGCATCTTTTTTCAATAAAACTCTATAAAAATCTTGAGTCAATGCTGATGAAGTAACTAATAATTGTGAATCTGCTGTACTCATTATAGCTGCTAGTATAGCTGCTAATAGTAATCCCGCAAATACAGGATGGAATAATGTATTAATTAATATCATAAATACAGTTTCTGTTGCCGCTCCTTCTAATGGAGTTTTTAAATAAATAAAACCTAGCATACCAACTAACACAGCTCCAACTAAACTTATCGCGGTCCAACTTGTTGCTATAATTCTTGCTTGTTTTACTTCATCTGTTGATCTTATTGCCATAAATCTAACTAAAATATGTGGTTGACCAAAATATCCTAATCCCCAAGCCATTAAAGAAATTACTGACATAAATGTAACGCTAGCCCCTGTCATATCTTTAAATGGATTTAAATAATGTGGACTAACAGCTGCAATTTGACTATGTGCTACGCTAACACCACCTAATGCTTTATATGCAAATATTGGTACAAATAAGATAGCTATAAACATAAGTGTTCCTTGGAAAAAATCTGTCCATGAAACTGCATTAAAACCACCTAAGAAAGTATAACTTACAATTACCAATACGCCGACTATTAAAGCCGTATGATATGGAAGTCCAAATACAGTATTAAATAATTTTCCACCAGCTACAAAACCTGAAGCTGTATAAATTAAAAAGAATACTAAAATAATAATTGCAGATAAAATTCTTAAAACCTTAGAATTATCTCTAAATCTATTTTCTAAGAAATCTGATACTGTTAATGAGTTATTTGCTTTTTCAGTATATTGTCTTAATCTTTTTGCCATGAATCTCCAATTGCAATATGTACCTATTAACAATCCTAATCCAATCCAACCTGCTTCAATACCAGAAATATATGCAGCCCCTGGCAATCCCATCAATAACCAACCACTCATATCTGATGCTGATGCACTCATAGCCGCAACCCAGCTATTTAATCCTCTTCCACCTAAAACATAATCATCAAGATTTTTAGTTTTTCTGTAGAAATGAATTCCTATCCCCAACATAAAAAGTAAATAAAGAATAAATGTAAATAATGTAGTACCTTGTAATTCCATAAAATCCCCCTCAATTTATTATTTTCAGAATTTTCTATGATTTTTAATATTGAATTGTCTGAAAATTCCTTCTTTATGTTTTACATTATATCACTTATTTAATACTTTTAAAAGTATTTTTTTATCTGCTATTAATTTTTTAACTTGTATCTGAATTTTTTAAATCATTTTTTATATATAGTATAAAAAGGCACAAAAAAAAGTTGCAAATTATCATTTACAACTTTTTTATATACTTATACTTTAATTAATTTTTATTATTTTATAATTAATTGTTCCATAGTTAATTTTACTACTCTACCGCTTTTAATATATCGTCCACTTGGTCTAAAGCATCAATTAACTTAGGCACTACATCGTAAACATTGCCCACTATACCATAGTTCGCTACATTAAATATAGGTGCATCTTCATTTTTATTAATAGCAATAACACATTCTGCTTCATGCATACCAGCAACATGTTGAATTGCTCCAGAAATACCACAAGCAATATATAATTTTGGTCTTACAGTTTTACCTGTTTGGCCAACTTGTCTATCATGGTCTACCCAACCTTGATCAACAGCCGCTCTTGATGCAGCAACAACTCCATTAAGCTTATCTGCAAGTTGGTCTAATAATTCAAAACCTTCTTTATTTCCTAATCCTCTACCACCCGCAACAATAACTTTAGCTTCTTCTAACTGAACTTGTTCTTTTATATGCTTAACTAATTCTACAAAATCAACTTTATCTTTCGAAAAATCTAATTTATTATTTATTATCTCAACATTTCCTTTTCTAGATGTATCTTTTTCACATTTTTCCATAACTCCAGGGCGAACCGTTGACATTTGAGGACGATTGTCTGGAGTAATAATAGTTGCCATTAGATTACCACCAAACGCAGGTCTTGTCTGCAACAATTTGCCATCTGCTTCATCTATTTCAAGTCTTGTACAATCAGCAGTTAACCCTGTTCCAACTCTAGCTGAAATACGTGGTCCTAAGTCTCTACCAATTGTTGTTGCTCCAACTAAGAAAATTTCTGGTTTTCGCTCATTAATTAAATTTGAAATAACCTGTGTATACATTTCAGTAGAATATTGATTCAATTTGTCATCTTTAACAAATAAAACTCCATCTGCTCCATATTGAATCAAACTTTCTGTATATGACTCTGCACATGCTCCAATAAGCACTGCAAATAATTTACTATTTCTAGCATCTGCAAGTTTTCTCCCTATTCCCAACAATTCAAGAGAAACATTTACCACTTCTCCCTCTCTTTGTTCAGCAAAAACCCACACATCTTTATATGATGAAAGATCAATTCCTTGATTTACTTTAGCTTTTCCCATGTCATTTCCTCCTTACACTAATTGACGTTCATGTAAACGTACAATCAATTTACGTACAGCTTCTTTTGCACTACCTTCAAGACGCTCACCTTCAAATTTTTGTGTTGGTACAAAAGATTTATTCACCTTTGTTGGTGAACCTTTTAAACCAATTTGTGTCATATCAACGTCTATATCATTAACATTCCACATCAAAATTTCTGGTCTTTCGCTATCATCAAAATAGTTGTAAATTCCGCTTACCGAAGGATATCTAGGCTCATTTAGTTCTTTAATCGCAGTTAAAACAACAGGCATTTCAACATCTAATACATAATGTCCATCTTCTAATGCTCTTTCAACTCTTAGCTTATCACCGTTTTTAGCTATATTTTGAACATATGTTACCTGTGGTAAATCTAAATGTTCTGCTATTTGAGGACCAACTTGTGCAGTATCACCATCAATTGCTTGACGACCACATAAAACTACATCAAAATCTCCGATTTTAGCAACAGCTGCAGCTAAAATTGTAGATGTTGCCCATGTATCTGAACCAGCAAACGCTCTATCGCTTAATAATACCGCACGATCAGCTCCCATAGCCAAAGCTTCTTTTATTGCTTCTTTTGCTTGTGCTGGACCCATACACAAAACAACAACTTCTACATTTTCATTTTGATCTTTTAATTGAAGTGCTGCTTCTAATGCATTTTTATCATCTGGATTTATAATACTTGGAACACCTTCACGAATAAGTGTACCTGTAGCTTGATCTATTCGCACCTCATTTGTATCCGGCACTTGTTTAACACATACAACAATTCTCATTTCTAATCCTCCTATCTTCCGATTACACTTGCTGCAATAACCATTTTCTGAACTTCTGAAGTACCTTCATAAATTTCAGTGATTTTTGCATCACGCATCATACGCTCAACTGGATAATCCTTAGTATAACCATAGCCACCGAATAATTGAACCGCTTTAGTTGTAACTTCCATAGCAGTTTCCGCAGCAAATAATTTTGCCATTGCAGCCTCTTTACTATATGGAAGTCCTTTAGATTTTTTAGTTGCAGCTTGATACACTAAAAGACGTGCTGCTTGAGTTTTAGTTTCCATCTCAGCAACATACCACTGTAATCCTTGGAATTTAGAAATATTTTTACCAAATTGCTTACGTTCTTTCATATATTGAACACTTGCATCTATTGCACCTTGTGCAATCCCTAAAGCTTGTGCCGCAATTCCGATACGACCACCATCTAAGGTGCTCATAGCAATTCCAAATCCTTTGCCTTCTTTACCTAATAAATTTTCTTTAGGAATACGACAATCTTCAAAAATCAATTCCCCTGTAGAAGACGCACGAATACCCATTTTATCTTCTAATTTACCAAAAGTAAATCCAGGTGTACCTTTTTCTACTATAAATGTACTAATTCCTCTTGTACCCTTACTTTTATCTGTCATTGCAAAAATAATATAAATATCTGCCTGACCTGCTCCAGTAATAAATATCTTACTTCCATTAAGAATATATGAATCACCATCTAATACTGCAACTGTTTGTTGTGCTGAGGCATCAGTACCTGCACCTGCTTCTGTCAATGCAAATGCACCAATTTTTTCTCCTGTAGCCAAAGGCTTTAAAAATTTCTCTTTTTGTTCTTGAGTACCATATTTTAATATTGGCCAAGAACCTAAAGATGTATGTGCAGAAAGAATAACACCAGTACTCGCACAATGCTTAGATAATTCTTCTACCGTCATAGCATAACCTAACTCATCTCCACCAGAACCGCCAAATTCTTTAGGAATTGGTATACCCATTAAACCCATCTCCGCCATTTTGCGAACATTTTCAATTGGATATCTTTCAGTTACATCAATTTCAGCAGCTATCGGTGCTACATCCTTTAGCGCAAATTCGCGCACCACTCTTTGCAACATTTTGTGCGTTGACTTCAATTCGAAATCCATTTTTTAATCCTCCTTAGTCCTATGCTTCTGCTTAGTATAACTCCTTGTCCATCATAATACATTGTTAAAAAAAAATCAATATGTTTGTCATTTTATTTTCAACAGAAATCATATAAAGTTTTTCTAATCAATTAATACTTTGTTTTTATCTTCTTAATAAATTTATATTTATTTTTTATACTAGTTATTCTTTTAACAATTTTAAATCGAAAAAATCCCCCATGCGTTCAATTATCCATTGAACGTATGGGGGATTTTACCAAGGAAATATATTATTTATTTCCCTTTCTTTGAGCTTTTTTCTTCTCATGAATTAAATAAGATAAAGTAAAAAGACTTTCATTTAAATGAACATTTTCAATAACTATATCTTCTGGAACATCCAAGTCAACTGGTGCAAAATTCCAAATACCTTTTATATTACAGCTAATTAACTTATCTGCAATCTCTTGAGTACCTTCTCTTGGTGTACATATTGCCCCAATATCAACTCTATGTTCGTTAATATATTCTTCCAATGTATCAATGGATAAAACTTCAATTCCTCTAATAAATGTACCTACCATTTCAGTACTTTTATCAAATAATGCTACAACTCTAAATCCTGAATTTTCGAATCCCCTAAAGTTAGTAATGGCATGCCCCATATTTCCAGCTCCAATAACAATTACTTTATGTTCAACCTGTAATCCTAAAATTTTTCCAATTTCAGTTTTTAAATCTTCAACATTATATCCATAACCCTGTTGACCAAATCCACCAAAATTATTTAAATCCTGACGAATTTGAGATGCAGTAAAACTCGTAAGTCTACTTAATTCCTTAGAAGATATTCTTCTTACATCGTGTTCTAATAATTCTGACAAATACCTATAGTATTTTGGCAATCTTCTAACAACTGCCATAGAAACTCCATTATCTCTGGCCATAAATTCACTCCTTTCAAGATATTTTCATGCGTTCATTATATAACAAATTCATTATTATTTACAACCGCTTTATAAATTTCATTTTTTTGTCTAATATTTTTCATTTTGTTAGTTTCATGTTATTATTATCTTGTATGACTTTATATAAATTTTAAAAGTAAGGTAGGCATTTTATGATAGTACTTTCATGTAATCAACTAAAAAAATATTATACTGGTAATTTAATAATTGATAATATAAATTTTTCAATTAATAAAGGAGAACGCATTGGACTCGTTGGTCCTAATGGTGCAGGTAAAACAACTCTATTTAAATTAATTACAGAAGAAATTCCTTCTGATTCTGGCGAAATATTTATAGCAAAAGGATTTAAATTAGGTTACTTGCTTCAAAACACTCATATTGATAGTCCTTTGAGTATTTATAACTATGCACTTCGTCATTTTGAAGACTTTTTAAAACAAGAATCTGAATTAAGAGAACTAGAAAAGGAAATATCTCAAAAAGCTCAGGACAATAAAAATGATATATCTAAGTTAATGGATAAATATGCTTTATTATCAGAAGCTTTTCATTCAAATGCACAATTTGGATACGATAGTACAATTAAGGGCATTTTTAAGGGATTAGGTTTTTCTGATGACGAATTGAATCGTCCAATTAACTTACTTAGCGGCGGACAAAAATCAAGGGTATTATTAGGTTATTTACTTCTTCAAAATCCTGACATTTTACTACTTGACGAGCCAACTAATCATTTGGATTTAGAAACTATTTCATGGCTCGAAAGATATTTAAGAGAATATAAAGGAACTGTTTTTATTATTTCCCATGACCGTTATTTTTTAGATCAAACAGTAAAAAAAATATTTTATCTTAACAATCATTCTATAAAAAAATATAATGGTAATTATACAAATTTCTTAGAAAAGAAAAAATCAGAAGATTTATTACTTGAAAAACAATACATTGCTCAGCAACGTGAAATAAAAAGATTAGAAGAAATGATTCAGCGTTTAGGACAATATGGAAGCAAACGTAATATCCATCAATCTCAATCTAGGGCAAAAATGCTTTCAAAAATTAAAGAATCTCCATTACCTGATAAAACTAATCCAAAAGCTAAAATAAAATTTGATATCCAAAATCAAAGTGGCAGAGATGTACTATCTGTTGAAAATTTAGGAATGAAATTTGATAATAATGAAGTATTTTCAAATTTTAATTTTAATGTTTATTCGGGCGATAAAATTGGAATAATTGGTGCAAATGGAATTGGTAAATCTACTCTTTTCAATATTATATGTGGAAAATTAAATGCTACTTCTGGTTCATATAATTTTGGCCATCAAACTCAAGTAGCTTATTATGAACAAGAACAAAAACAACTAAGTTTAAATAAAACAATTGTAGAAGAAATTTGGGATGAAAATCCTACTTTTGATCATTTCCAAGTACGTTCATTACTTGCAAGATTTTTATTTATTGGAGATGATATTTTTAAAGAAATAAAAAATTTAAGTGGTGGTGAAAAGGCTAGATTGTCACTTTTAAAACTTATGCTTTCAAAAGCTAATGTATTGTTAATGGATGAACCTACTAATCACTTAGATATGGATTCAAAAGATATATTAGAAGAAGCCCTAATCGAATATAATGGTACTCTTTTAATTATTTCTCATGATAGATATTTTTTAAATAGAGTTTGTAATAAAATCTTTGAATTTACACCTTCTCAAATTGAGGTATTTCTAGGCAATTACGATTATTTTTACGAAAAGAAACATACTGAAATTTATGCAGTAGAAGAAGTTTCTTCTTTAAAAACAAAAACTCAATTACAAGCTGAAAAAAGAAAAGAAAAAGAAAAAAAATCTGAACTTAAAAAATTGAAAAAACTATATGAAGAAACCGAAGAAAGCTTACATCAATTAGAAAATGATATTTTAAATATTGATAATTTACTTTGTTCAGAAGACGTTTATAGTGATATAGATAAAAGCCTTGAATTACAAAATAATCGTGACAATTTATCTTTAAAAGTTGATGAATTATTTTTAGTTCTTATTGATTTAGAAGATAAAATTTCAAACTATTAGTCTTTTTACATTAAACTTAATAATTTTAATATAAAAATGGGATTCTAACTTAATATAGAATCCCATTTTACTCAAATATTTTTATTAAATTGAATTTTCAACACTATTTAATAGGTTTAATCATTAAATGTCCTATCTGTGGACAAGCATTTAATTTCATATCTGCAAATATTGATTTTTTAAAACTATAATATGCAGCTGCACCTATCATTGCAGCATTATCAGTACAATATTTTAATTCTGGAAAATATAAATCATATTTTTCTTTTTGACATTTTTCTTTAAACACTTCTCTTACTCTTGTATTAGCTGACACTCCTCCAGCTAATACTATTTTATTATATTTATTTTCTTTAGCACATCTTATTGTAACTTCTAAAAGCTGTTTTACAACCTTTTCTTGAAAAGAAGCTGCAACATCTGCATCGTTTATCTCATTATTTTTAAGTTTCATTTGATTTAAATAATTTAATACAGATGATTTAAGTCCGCTAAAACTAAAATCATACCCACCATCTTTTAATTTAACAGTTGGCAATTTAACGCCTTCTTTATTTCCTAACTTGGAAAGTCTATCTATTTGAGGACCACCAGGATAAGGCAATTTCAACGATCTAGCAATTTTATCAAATGCCTCTCCTGCTGCATCATCTCTAGTTCCACCCATCAATTCAATATTATACATATCTTTTATTCCTAAAATATGAGTATGTCCTCCCGAAACAACTAAACATAAAAATGGAGGTTCTAATTCTTTGTGACTAATAAAATTACCACTTATATGTCCATGTAAATGATTAACCGCAATCAATGGCTTATCCCATGCAAAACTAAGTGCTTTAGCATATGCAACTCCAACTAGCAACGCTCCCACTAATCCTGGACCATAAGTTACCGCAATCGCATCTATATCCTCTTTACTACACTCCGCTTCTATTAACGCTTCTTCAACAATATGTGCAATATATTCAATATGTTTTCTAGATGCTACCTCTGGTACAACTCCACCAAATTTTTGATGAATATCTATCTGTGAAAAAATAACATTCGACAAAACTTCTCTTCCATCCTGAACAACTGCAGCAGCTGTTTCATCACAGGATGTTTCAATCGCTAAAATTTTAATTTGATCTTTCATTCTTGCCTCCAATATTTTACAAAGCACACCACATAATATAGGCATCTTCACCAGTATCTGTATAATAAGCTTTCCTTTTGCCCTCTATAATAAACCCAAATTTTTCATATAATTTAATAGCTGAATCATTACTAACTCTAACTTCTAAAGTCATTTTTGATATACTTTCTCTTTTGCACCATTTTATCATTCCATCAACTAGTAATCTTCCAATTCCCTGTTTTCTAAAATGATTATGAACTGCAATATTTGTAACGTGAGCTTCATCTAAAATCCACCACATACCGCCATAAGCTACAATCTCACCATTATTTTCAACAACAGTATATCTAGCAAACTTATTATCCAAAATTTCTTTTTCAAAAGCTTCTTTTGACCAAGGCGTTAAAAAAGATTGTTTCTCAATTTCAAATACTTGAGGTACATCTTCAAAACACATTTCTCTCACGTTCATAAAATCACCTATTTCTTAAGATTTTGTTCCGCCTGTGATAATTTAATATATGATGGCAACACAGTATTATAGTGATCAATTTGACCACTATTGTGTTTTTCTACTCCCAGTCTCGCAATACTCTGTCCTCTTAGAATAATTTCCTTCCAATAATAATCAATATTATTGCTTTCTAATGCTTCTTTAAACAATTGATTATCTTTTCCAACAATAGTTATTTTTTTATCAAGTTTTCTTAACTCTTCTATAATATAATCAAAACTTTCCACATTTTCAGGAATTATATCCACAATTTTATCATTTATTGCACAATATCCACCATAAAAAATTCTTCTATTTCTTGCATCATGAATTGCTAAAACAAAATTATCATTATCTATAAATGGATATGCCATTGCCTTTAGAGTTGAAACTCCAACTATTTCACAACCTAATCCATAACTCAAAGCCTTTGCCGTTGCTAATCCAATTCTCATTCCGGTAAAAGAACCTGGCCCTTTTCCAACCGAAATTAAATCAATTTCCTCTTTATTTATCCCAGTCATTCCAAATAAACTTTCAATCATAGGCATAAGCTGAACCGAATGATTTTTTGAATAATCTACATAAATTTCAGAAACCAATTTCAAATTATCCATTAATGAAACAACAGCCATATCACCTGCTGTATCTATCCCTAAAGTATACATATATTTTTAACCTCTTCTACTTTCTTTATAAAAGCCATCATCCATAATTTTTGATTTTGATCATATTCTATAGATATTTTCCGTCCTTCTTCTAAATAATTTATATTAACCTTAAATGCTTCTCCTGGTATTCTCTTTTCAATTTGTTTTGCCCATTCAATAACTATAATATATTCAGTAAATAAATAATCGTCATATCCTATATCATCAAGAAGTTCAGGAGTTTCGATTCTATATGCATCCATATGCATTAATGGAAGTTTTCCAGATTTATAATCTTGAATAAAAGTAAATGTCGGACTGTTAAGTCTCTCCTTTATTCCAAGACCTCTAGCAATACCCTGCGTCAAGGTAGTTTTACCAGCTCCTAATTCTCCATCCATAGCAAATATTTGACCTGCAATAGCCATTTCCCCAATTATTTTTCCAAATGTTTTCATTGCATCTGAATCGTAAATATGAAATTCCTTAATCAATATATTTCTTCCTTTCTACTTAAATCAATAACTTATGATTTAACAATTAATCAATATCACTTAATTGTAACATACTATATTCTATAAGACTAGTTATGATATTTTATAAAATAT
>Ga0193953_1000498_pt1 | contig 21065 bp, 20 predicted proteins | sample BB_4_MG_FD_140325 | JGI IMG/M metagenome (GOLD analysis project Ga0193953, IMG submission 140325) | Microbial mat bacterial communities from the Broadkill River, Lewes, Delaware, United States - BB_4_MG | ecosystem: Environmental > Aquatic > Freshwater > River > Microbial mats | place: USA... | reverse complement strand
TAGTAAGCGATTAATGGAAAAATGGTGGATAGAAGGCTATGAATATGCTGAAAGACGACATGAAGAGTAAGTGTTCTTATCTATTAAATTAAAGTGTAACTATTTTAATAATCAATGTTTTGTGTTCGTGAGATTTTCTTCCATTGAGAATCCTATTTTCTATTTGAAAAATGGTAACATAATCTCCAACGTTAAGCTTTTTGGCTAGAGAATAAGATTTAGCATTGAGTGAACTTCCTGAAACAGGTATTGTAGCGTAGTCTTTGAATTTGATTTTAAAGTTTTCAAAATCAAAAAGTTTGTTTTTAAAAAGTGCAGCACATTTTAAAGTTAATTTATTAGTGGTTAGTTGGTTTTTTTTGAGCTTTGACTTTGTGCGAATGAAAAACTCAAAATAAAGATTTAATAGGATAAAATCCTCATGGAGCTTTAGTGCATAAAAAAGTAAATTACAAATTATTGAAGGAGGTGTTAAGCCACTCTAATCTATCATTAAGCCACTGATCTAGATAGGTGACTTCTTCTTCGTATGTTGGGTAAAAGACATTGTTAGGCCAAACATAGACGCCTAAAATGGGCCAAGTATTAAAGTTTCTTTCTTGTGCTTCATATAAGAGGGAAGAATTTGAGTTAATTTTTTCTTGAAAAAGACTTCTATTGTTATAAAAATAATTAAATCTAGATTTTACTTTTTCAACAAAAATAGGATCTTCAAAAAGGCGAGAATACCAAGTGGCATTTTTAATCCAAAACCCATCTGTAGTATCATTTCCGTTATAGTTAATGTTACCAAGACTAATGTCGTAATCCCATATTGGTCCCATTTTTAATTTACCGCCAGGGATGTAGTTCATATAAACACTAGAGTAAAAGATAGCATCATTATTTTTTGTTATTTCATTTACAAGATACCAGTCTATAAAAGAATCTACATCTATATATTTAGCATATCCATTAATAGGGTCGCTAAAATTGTCTCCTAAGAGTACGCTTTCGGTTAATTCGATATAGTTTTTTATAATATTATACGCATTGTCTTCAGCATTGAGGCTAGGTTCTTTAATGTTGAATAAATAATGACTTGTTTCAAAATAAACGTCGTCTACGTCTAGTCTAGAAAGTTGATCTACCTCTAGTAAATAACCATCGTCTCCAATATTTACTCTATTGGAAGATTCTTCTACTTTTTGGGTAATCTGATAGACGCCTAAATATTCACTATTTATAAAAAGTTCAACAAAACGACTCTCTGGAGTCCAGTCTAAATCGCTAAATCTGCTCAAATCAAATGCGACTTCATTTCGTAGCATTGTTTTGTCTGTATAATTTGCTAATAAAATCCACTTTTTGTCTTCAGGCATTCCTAAAACACTTTCTTTAGAGTCAAATTTTATTTGATATGGTTTTTTAGGGAAATTCCAAGTTGTATTTCCTCTACCTCTAATTTTGAGATCTACTAATAGGTTGTTGTCAATACTTTCTCCTGATATTTCTAAGCTTCCATTTAAATAGTCTTCTTTAGAAACAATAGGTGATAGGTTCTCGGTTGTTATTGATATTGTTGGGAGGTTTGCTGATGGTTCTGGTGTCTCAGAAACGCGTCTGTCTTCACTACAACCTAATAACAATAGTAAAAAGAGTATTGGTATAATTTTTTTCATAACTAACATTTAATTTGCGGTTAGCAAAATTGTAAATTACCGTTAATAATTCACGGGTAAAAAGCATTTAAATAGGTAAAGAAACGAGATGTAGGTATGCTATTCAATTTTAAACGAAGGTAGTTGAAAGTTTTTAAAAACTCAAATCACTGTTATTTAGTGGGTTGGGTTAGTGATTGGTATTTGTTTGGCGTAAAAAAGAGCTTATTTATGCTTCAGAATACACTTGTCCTCTATGAGGTTTTAAAGCATCTCTAATGGGTTTCATTTCAGATTCATCAACTACTAAATATGCTAAACTGTGCATATCACTTATAGATTCAACACCAGTAATTGTAATGTTTAATTTGTTAATTGCAATATATTCTTTTAAGTGTATTAAATGATGCTCTGCCGTTTTCTGTCCAGCAGGTCCTCTAAAATCCCATATTAATTTTAATTTCCGCATTGTTGTAATTTTTTTATTCTTTATTGTAAACAGAGGTTCCTTTTTCTACAAAATTTTTAAAGTTAGTCATATACGTTTTTGTCTGTTTTTTAAAAGCTTTAGGCATTAAAAGCAACATCATGCTCATTTTAAAATTTGTAGGTTGAAACTCATTTATAGAAATCCATTTTGTAAACTCGTTTTCAATCGATTTAAAATGGTTTTCTTGTATATTGCGAATGCCTTTGGTTGTATAAGTACTGTAAATTTTATTAGGAAAATCTTGCATGGTAACGGTTTCTATAATTTCCATTTTACGTTTTCCAAAACTATAGTTCAGTCGCATTTTTGCTCCAAGTTCATTTGGTGTACCAGAAATATGTGCTGTACTAACTAAGCCTTCTTGCCAATGTTTTAAATTATCGGAGGATTTTAGTTTTTTTATGACTTCTGAAATGGGTTTTTTAATTAATATTTCAGTGGTATACCGCATGCTGAGGGAATTTTTATAAATGTATTAAAACCATTAGCAATAGTTTTAACTAATCGACGTTAAACAGTTTTAATTGTTAAAATCATCTTTTTAAATTATTACAATTTTAGTGTTGAAAGGTTATAAAATAATACAGCCTGTAAATCTAGTGCGATTTTTGCTATGCAACACGTAAAAACTATTAAAATAATGCCTTTTAAACTGCTTGTTAAATAAGCTATTTATGTTATTTTTGCTGAGTTTGAAAAACGAATACATTTCACAATAATATAGAAGAATAAATTATGAGTCTTAAATACAGATGTTTGTTTTTAGTGCTTTTTACACTGAATTTTGCTTTTTCTCAAGATAAAGATGAGGTGCTTCTAAAAGTAGATGGTGAGCCAATTATGGCTTCAGAATTTTTAAGAGTTTATAACAAAAATTTAGATTTAGTAAAAGATGAAAGCCAAAAAGATGTTGATGGCTATTTAAAATTATTTACTGAATATCAATTAAAGCTAAAAGAAGCTAAGCGTTTAAAAATTAATGAAGATGAAACCTATAAACGTGAATTTTCGAGATATAAAAAGCAATTAATAAAAAATTATATTTCAGAAAACGAAGTTACAGAAGCTTTGGTCAAAGAGGCTTATGATCGTAGTAATATAGATATTAATGCTTCTCATATTTTAGTGCGTTTAGAGGAGACAGCAAAAGACACCTTAAAAGCTTACAATGAAGTATTAGCTTTAAGAGAACGAGCTTTAAAAGAAGGCTTTGACAAAGTAAAGACAGAAATGCACAATGGTAGTACGATCTTTATTGAAGACTTAGGGTATTTTTCTGCTTTTAAGATGGTTTACGATTTTGAATCTGCCGCGTTTAATACTGCTGTAGGTGAAATTTCAATGCCTTTTAGAACCCAATTTGGCTACCATGTTGTTAAAGTTAATGATAAGCGAAAATCTAGAGGAACCATTTCTGCTGCTCATATTATGGTAAACTTAAAGTCCACTAAAGATTCGTTACATAATCCTGAGCAACGTATTAAGGAAATTTATAAGAAACTAAAACAAGGTGAACGCTTTGAAGCTTTGGCAAAGCAATTTTCTGAAGATAGAAGTTCGGCTGCTAATGGTGGCGAAATAAAACCTTTTAAAAGCGGACAGTTAAGTTCTGCAAAATTTGAAGACGTGGCTTTTGCTTTAAAAAATGATGGAGATGTTAGTGAACCTTTTAAAAGTGCTTATGGTTGGCACATTGTAAAACGTATTAAACTAAGTCCTATAGAATCATTTGAAGATGTAAAAGCATCTTTTGAAGCTAAAGTAAAAAGAGATTCGAGATCTAAATTGATTAATGAAGCGATGTTAAATAAGCTTAAGAAGCAATATGAAATAACATATAGTGCAGATGCTAAGCCTTACTTCACAAAGTTACTAAACAATGATTTTTATAATCGTTCTTGGAAATTACCAGAGAATTTTAAAACGAATGAAACCGTTTTTTCTATTAATAGTAGACCTTTTACTTACCAAGAATTTGGAAATCACTTAATAAAAGCACAACGTATATACGCAGGGAAAAAAACACCTTTTGCTATTGTAATAGATAAGGAGTTCGAAAGCTTTTTTGAAAACTCAATTTTTAAATATAGAGAAGATAATTTAGAAGAAGAGAACCAAGAATTTGCAAACATCCTAAAAGAGTATAGAGATGGATTATTGCTATTTGACCTTATGGAAAAAGAAGTGTGGAATAAAGCCGCAAAAGACACTTTAGGTTTAGAAGCTTACTACAATAAAAACAAATCTAAGTATCAATGGAGTGATAGAGTAGATGTGGTTATTGCTTCTTCTGCAGAAAAATCTAGCATGAAGAAGATCCTTAAGCTGATGAATAAAGGAAAATCTGAAGACGAAATTAAAAAAGTAGTAAACACTAAAGACAAGCAAAATGTGATTTTTACAAAAGGAACATACAAAACAGATGATCCTATTCTGCCTTCAGACTTTAAAGCTGTAAAAGGCGTTTCTAAAGTATATGAACATAATGAAGCCTTTCATGTTATAAATGTTAAAGCGGTTTTACCAGCAGGACAAAAAACATTGGAAGAAGCTAAAGGAAATGTAATTAATAATTACCAAGAGGAAATAGAAACCAATTGGATTAATGAATTATACAAGCGTTTTAAGGTAGAAATTAATCAAGACGTTCTTAAAACAGTTAAGACTAAAATAGGAAACTAATTTATATTTTTTGAAACATACACTATACATATTTCTCTTTGGTTTACTTTTTAATAGTTGTGATTTTTTTAAAAAGTCAGACGATTTAGAACCAATTGCCAGAGTTAACGAAAGTTACCTCTATAAAGAGGATCTTAAAGATGTAGTGCCAAAAGGAACCTCTAAAGAAGATAGTACTTTAATGGTCAATGCATACATTAACCGTTGGGCAAGACAATTGCTTTTAATGGATGGTGCTTTGCTAAACCTTTCTGAAGAGAAACAAAATGAGTTTTCTAAATTAGTAACGCAATATAAAAACGATTTATATGCTAAAGCTTATTTAGAAGGTTTAGTAAAAAAAAATATAGACACTGTAGTAGGGCACAAGGAAGCAGAATTATTTTATGAAGCTAATAAAGAATCATTTAAGCTTAATGACGATTTAATACAGTTTAGGTATATCAGTTTGCCATTAAACCCTATTAATTTAGATACTATAAAAAAACGTTTTAAACGCTTCGAAGCTAAGGATAAAGCGTATTTAGACTCTATCTCTGTTCAATTTAGATCTTATTCTTTGAATGACTCTATTTGGATTAAACTCAATCGTGTCGCAGAGAAAATACCAATCATAAATAGTTCAAATAAAAATCAACTGTTAAAAAAAACTAATTTCTTACAGCTCAAAGATTCATTAAACCTATATTTGATGCAAGTTAATGACGTACGTCTTCAAAACGATTATGCGCCTTTAGATTATGTAGAAACGTCGATTAACAAAATTGTTATAAACAAAAGAAAATTAGAGCTCATCAAGCAACTCGAAAATGATATTACAAAAGATGCAATTAAAAACAATAAATTCCAAACTTATAATTAAAGCAAGCCTTTTAGTTTGTTTTATGTCATTAAACTTTAGCAATGCTCAAGAAATCATTAATGATGAAGTACAACAAGTAGAGCAACCAAAAGATAGTGTTGTTAATAAAACACGTATTAAAGCAGATGGTGTTGCGGCTGTTGTTGGTGATTTTATTCTTCTAGAATCTGATTTGGATAGAGAAATAGCACAAATAAAAGCGCAAGGTGGAGATCTAGAAGGGTTTACCAGATGTGAACTTTTTGGAAGTTTACTAGAAAGTAAATTATATGCACATCAAGCTATACAAGATAGTGTTATAGTTAATGAATTATATATTCAAAGCCGAGTAGATCAACAAATACAAGGTATTTTGGGTCAGCTAAATGGTGATATGGATAGGTTGCTTAAACTGTATAAAAAAGAATCAGAACAAGCCTTAAGAGATGAAATGTTTGAGATTAATAAAAACGGTTATCTCGCTCAAGAAATGCAAGCTAAGGTTACAGGAGATATAGAAGTAACACCAGAAGAAGTTAGAACCTTTTTTAATAATATACCAAAAGACGAACGACCAGTCTTTGGTACTGAATTAAAGCTGGCTGAAATTGTAATTATTCCAAAAGTAACAGAAGAAGCAAAACAAGCTGTTATTGATAAGCTAAAAGGATTTAAAACAGATGTAGAAGAAAACGGTTCTAGTTTTACAACTAAAGTGTTGTTTTATACAGAAGATTCTGGATCTAAAGCTACGGGAGGAAAATATACATTGAATAGAAAACAGCCAAGAATGGTAAAAGAGTTTAGAGATGTTGCTTTTTCAATGCAAGAAGGAGAAATTTCAGAACCTTTTGAAACCGATTTTGGATACCATATTATATACTTAGAAAAAATTAGAGGTCAAGAGTATGATGTAAGACATATTTTATTACGTCCAGAATTAACTCAAGATGCTATAAAAGAAGCTAAGGATAAAATAGAAGAGATTAGAGAGAAAATTGTAAATGGTACATTAACTTTTGCTGAAGCGGCAAGAGAATTTAGTGATCAAAAAGAAACGAAATACGAAGGTGGTCAGATGACAAATCCTACAACACAGGATTTTAATTTTGAGTTAACCCGAATGGATCCTGAATTGTATTCTCAAATTCAAGATTTAAAAGATGGTGAAATCAGTGAGGTTTTACAAGATGAAGATCGTATCAACAGATTAAAGTTTAAAATTTTAACCGTTACAGATCGTATAGACGATCATGAGGCAGATTTTGCAAAGGATTATTTAAAAATTAAAAATCTTGCTTTACAAGACAAACAAATTAAAGCTGTTGCAAAATGGCAAAAGGAAACCATTTTAAATACTTACATTAAGATTAATGGAGAGTATAGAGATTGTGATTTTCAAAGTAATTGGTTAAAAAAAGAATAGAGTATGTCTGATGTTGCTATAATTGAAAAATTTGTAAAAAAATATGCAGCGCTAAAACAAGAAGTTGCTAAAGTCATCATTGGTCAAGATGAGGTTGTTAGTCAAGTATTAATTTCCATATTTTCTGGTGGTCACTCGCTTTTAGTAGGTGTTCCTGGTTTGGCAAAAACCTTAATGGTTAACACTATTGCACAAGCTTTAGGTTTAGATTTTAAGCGTATTCAGTTTACTCCAGATTTAATGCCTAGTGATATTTTAGGTAGTGAAATTTTGGATGAGAATCGTCAGTTTAAATTTATAAAAGGACCAATATTCTCTAATATTATTTTAGCAGATGAGATTAACAGAACTCCGCCAAAAACGCAAGCAGCCTTATTAGAAGCGATGCAAGAACGTTCGGTTACAGTAGCTGGTCATCAATATAAGTTAAGTTTACCATATTTTGTTTTAGCGACACAAAACCCAATTGAGCAAGAAGGAACGTATCCTTTACCAGAAGCACAATTAGACCGTTTTATGTTTTCTATTAATTTACAATACCCATCGTTTCAAGAAGAGGTTGATGTGGTTAAAGCAACAACTACAGATATTAAATCTTCGGTAAATGCGTTATATACAGCACAAGAAATTATCGATTTTCAGAATGTAATTCGTCGTATACCTGTTGCAGATAATGTTATTGAATATGCAGTATCTTTAGTGGGGAAAACACGACCAAAAGAAGATACAGCTGCAGATATTGTAAGAGAGTTTGTAGATTGGGGAGCTGGACCAAGGGCTTCTCAGAATTTAATTTTAGCAGCTAAAACTCATGCTGCTACGAAAGGAAAATTCTCACCAGATATTGAAGATGTTCAAGCTGTTGCAACGGGAATTCTAAGACATAGAATTATTAAAAATTACAAAGCAGAAGCTGAAGGCATTACTGACGAGAAGATAATTGAGAGTTTGTTTTAAGAATTCTGAATTTATTTTAAATATAAAAAACGACCATCAATTTTGATGGTCGTTTTTTTTGTTTTAAATCGGTTAAGTTGGTTATCAATAACCTTTAACTTAACCGTGTATTGTTTCCTTATTGCCTAAGTTTTTCATAATCTCAGCTTCATAATCGAGTAATGCGTCCCATTTGTCGTCAACTTCTTTTCTGTCTCCATATTTTCTAGCAAAATTTAAAAACATGGTGTAATGACCTGCTTCACTAATCATTAGTTTGCGGTAAAATTTCGCCAATTTTTTGTCTTCTAGCTCTTCAGACAATAACCTAAAGCGTTCGCAACTACGAGCTTCAATTAATGCGGCATATAAAAGTCTATGAACTAGTTGTGTTGTTCTACTTCCTCCTTTAGGAAAGAATTTTATAAGTGCTAGTACATAATCGTCTTTACGGTCTCTACCAAGCGTCCAACCATTTTCTATGATTTTATCGTGTACCATTTTAAAATGGCTCATTTCTTCCTCTACTAAAGCTATCATCTCCTGTACGAGTTCCGTGTATTCTGGAAAACCTACAATTAGCGAAATAGCTGTACTTGCTGCTTTTTGTTCACAATAGGCGTGGTCTGTTAATATATCTTCAATATTCTTTTCAACGATATTAACCCATCTTGGATCGGTTGGTAATTTTAGTCCTAACATAAATTATTTTACTTCAATTTGAACAATATTTGACTTCCCTTTTTCGTCTATAAACAACGTGTGAGAAGCGTATCTATCTGATTCTGGAATAGCATACGTAATATCTATTAACACCATGTTTGTGTATGTAGGATCGTCATTAACATTAATAGATTTTAAAACGGCAAGCGTATCAAAATTATATAATTCTGAACCCGAAACTAAATTAGTACTGTAATTAAAGGCTTTGTTTACTTTTTTCTTATCAAAACGCTCATGATAGATTAGTTTGTTGTCTTTTGAAACACTAATATCAAATTTGAAATTTCTATAATATGTTTGGTAATTAATAGTATCTTTTATTTTTGAAAAATGTACAGCATTAGACGTGTCTGTATAGGTCTTTATTTTTACATGATAACCATTGCTAAGCAATGTATCTGTCTCTTGTTCTATATAAGTTTTAGGAATGTAAACATTGGTTTCAAAATTGACCGTTTTTTTGAATTTTTCAATACTTTTAGATAAAGCTTGACTTTGTGTTCTTCGGCCTTCGCAGTTCATGAAGGTAATTGAGGCAACGATTATTAAAATTCCTAGTAAATGTTTCATCTTTAGGTGAATTATTTTTTCCTTTCTCTAATTGTTAAAACCATAGATATAATAATTAATACACTAGAAAGTGTTGATAACCAAAAGCCATGATCAAATTTTTCTACGAATATAAAGTGAGCAATGATTAGAATGGCACTCGCAATAATAATGATTAAAGGTAATTTTTTTTTCATTCATTCAATTTTAAAAAAATGACAATTAATTTTAAACATACAACTATTTCAATCATTACTGATGAGATTAATGGAGTTCTGCTAGATATCTAACCCAAAAGTTTGTCGTAAAACTTCAATATTAGGGTTTTTTTCTTTCAATTTCTCGTATTTTTCTAAAGGTGTAAATGCGTATTTTTTTGCTATTTCCTCGTTAACAGTTATGTCTAGCTTAAGATCATAATTAAGCAACCTTTTCTTTAAAAATGCCATTAGCGGAAACTCGGCACGTTGCAATTCAATCTTATTGGTATTATTAGAATAGGTTAAATAAATGGTGGTGCCCTTTAATTTTGGCTGATCCATTTGTAAAATAGAAGCCATAATTTTTTCACCTTTCTTATTCATTTTTTCGGTGTATATTTTCCAAGCTTCGTCTAAGGCTTCTTGTGTAACCGGTTCTTTTGGTAATGCATCTTCATCAATTACGACATCCATTTGACGTAATTGATGTTCTTTCTTTTCTCTTATACTCTTTAAGGATAAACCAGAGGTTGATGATTTTGGTTTGTTAATAGAAATTTTTGGGATCTTAATAACGGGCTCGTTTACAGTTTCCTTAGGTTTTGCTTGTGAGCCTATAGTTGTTTTACGCTCAGGAGTTTTAACTTCTGCTTTAGGTTTTGTAACAGGAATAGGAGTGATGCCTTTGGCTTTAAAATACGAAGGCGGAATTATGAAGTGCCTAAGATTTTTTTTTTCTCCATCAAAAGTGATAGAGGCAAGTTGCATAAGTGTTAACTCAACTAGTAAGCGTTGATTTTTACTGGTTTTGTATTTGAGGTCACAGTCATTAGCTAACCGAATCCCTTCCATAAGAAAACTATGTGATGTTTTCTGTGATTGTTCTTGGTATTTTAGACTAGTGTCTTCACCAACTTCTAATAAAGGAATGGTTGCAGGATTTTTACAAACCATAAGGTCTCTAAAGTGTGAAGCTAAACCAGCAATATAATGGTGCCCGTCAAATCCTTTAGATAGTATGGTATTAAATTGAACTAATAAATCTGGAATCTTATTTTCTAATATTAAATCTGTACTTGTAAAATAGGTTTCGTAATCAAGAACGTTTAAATTCTCAGTAACGGCTTGTCTTGTTAGATTCTTTCCAGAAAAACTAACTACGCGATCAAAAATAGACAGTGCATCACGCATGGCTCCATCTGCTTTTTGAGCAATAATATGAAGTGCGTCATCTTCTGCTGTAATGCCTTGTTCTTTGGCAATATATTTTAAATAGTCTTTAGCATCAGAAACCGTTATACGTTTAAAATCAAAAATCTGACAACGTGATAGTATTGTTGGAATGATTTTATGCTTTTCAGTAGTTGCTAAAATAAAGATACAATGTTTGGGTGGCTCTTCTAATGTTTTTAGAAAGGCATTAAAAGCGGCTTGAGACAACATGTGAACCTCATCAATGATATATACTTTGTATTTACCAACTTGTGGTGGAATACGTACTTGATCTGTAAGTTCTCTTATTTGGTCTACACCGTTATTTGACGCTGCATCTAATTCAAAAATATTGAAAGCAAAGTCTTCGTTTTCACTTGTGTTTTCATCACTATTAATCATTTTAGCCAATATACGAGCGCAAGTTGTTTTACCAACTCCACGAGGACCTGTAAATAATAAGGCTTGAGCTAAATGATTGTTTTCAATAGCATTAAGTAACGTATTTGTAATAGCCTGCTGGCCCACAACATCCTTAAAGGTTTGTGGTCTGTATTTACGCGCTGATACTACAAAGTGTTCCAAGGTTTATACTGAATTTGCTTTTGCTAACTAATTTTAAAAATCTAGAATACAAATTTAAAAAAAGAAGCTCAATTTAGAGTTTAAATTAAGCTTAGTTTATTTGAGTTATTAACAGTGTACTGATAAAAAAAATCTTAAGACTTTATATATTTTAAAAATGTTTTAATGTCTTAAAAAAAAGCCACTTAATTTTAAGTGGCTTTTTTTTAGAATAAAATCTTAGTTACTAACACTGCCAGAACCGGAGATTTTAGTGTCTTTTTTTGTTGGTTGTCCTGAGTATTTTACATCTCCAGAACCTGCTATTTTTACTTTAAGTTCTCCGTTACAAACCACATTTATATCTCCAGAACCAGATATTTTAGCATCTACATTGATGCTTTTTAAATGTTCACCATCAAAGTCTCCTGAACCTGCTACAACAGTGATTAGGTTTTTAGTAGAGCCTTTAAGTTCAATGTCACCAGAGCCAGCAATTCTACTATCTATATGTTGCGCTTCAATATTTAAATCTATATCGCCAGAACCTGCTAAAGCCACATCAAATTCATCTGCTTTTATAGTACCTGAATTTTCAACATCACCAGAACCGGCAAGCGACACAGAATTAATAGATTCATAAGGTATGGTGATAATAATGGTTTGGCTTGGTTTTAGGTTGTATTTTTCTTTAACCTTAACATAGAGTATATTGCTCTTTACTTCGGTTACAATGTAATCCATTAAATTAGAATCTCCTTTAATTGTGATGTTACCTTCTGTACCTTGCACTAATTTAAAATCCATAGATCCTGCAGCTTTTAAGCCGTTATAAGAGTCCGTAGATCTTTTTACGGTTGTAATGTTGCCATCCCCTTTTATTTTTTTCCATTTTTGGGCGTTAGAAGTTGTTACGCATAATACAAATGCGAGTACTGTGATTGATTGTAATAGTTTCATGATTTTTTAGTTTTTGATTTGATGTTTATTTTTTATTCCTACAAGTTTGCAGGGTTTTTTATAGTGATTATTCTAAAAACAAAACTTGGTAACTAGTTTATTTTAAAGGTAACACTTCCGTATTCAGAGTCTATCTTAACATTATTTCCAGAATTTTGAGAGCCATAATAACCGTTGTATTTTTTCTCAGTATGGTCAATTTCTTTATTGGTAAAATTAAAACCATCTGATTCTCGTAAGGATGCGAATTCTAATTCGATATTAAAATCAAAGTTGTAATTGGCATCGTGTCCAATTGTAATACCTGTAAAATCTGCATCAATATCAATATTTTGTGCTTTTGACGCCATTCTGTCAATTTTTATTGAGCCGTAGTTGGCATCAATTTTTACATTTTTAAAGACATTTCCTAAACGTAATGTTAGATAGTCACCTTTGCCACTAAAATTATTGATATTGTCGGCTTTTAATGAGCCATAATCACAATTATATTCTACATTTTCTGCAACTTCTATAATGGATTTTGTGTAATCTGCTTTTACGATTAAGTTGTTAGTTTTTGCAACTGTAAATCCGCTATAATCGGCTGTTATTTTGCCACTTTTTATGTATTCAAAATAGCAGTTACTGCTGTAGTCAAATCTGATATCGTTATTATCTGCCATCAATTCTTTGGTGGTAATTTTCCCGTAATCGCAATTAATAGTTGCAACACCATTAAGTCTATCTAAGTTAATAGAACCGTAATCTTGATCAAGGTTTACATTATTAGAAATAGGAATTTTTATTACATATTTAATTTCTAACTGAATACTTTTATTTTTTCCCCAATTCCACCAACTACTTTTAGTTTTGCTTATTTTAGTGATAGCAGAAACCAAGTCTTTAGTCGCTGAAAAATCAACAGTGATGCCATTTAATCGCTCTTGTACTTTTTCGGTATCATTACCTGTAACTTTAATAAGAATATCAAAGTCTATTCTATTTTCGTTCCAGGTAATAACATCAATACTTCCATAACTATTATCTACTTTTAATGTGGCGTTAGGAGATACATTAAAGGACTTTTTTATGATTTTTTCTTTGCTAGATTTTACAATGTCTTTATTTGTATGTGCTAATACAATACTCGGAAGGAGTAGACATAAAAAGGCTATTTTAAATTGTATGTTTAGGTTCATTTGTATTTGTTTTAAGTTCTTTAATCGTTTCAATTTGTTCTAAAACGGTGTTTAAAATGTCTATTCTATTTTGAAAGTTAGAAATCATCGCATAAATAACACGTTGGTTTTTTCCGCTTTCAGTTAAATCTGTTTTTAAATTTTGATACTCTTTTTCTAAGAGTTGAATTTGCATTAAAGCATCCGAAATAATTTGTTCAGTTAAAGGTGAGCGTGCGTTGTTTAGTTTCTTTAATTCGTTTTCAATAGTAATTGTGAAGAAATCTTGTGTAGCAGACATTTCTGGAGATACACTAGCTAAATCTAAATTTTCTGGCTGATTTTGTAATGTTGCAAATAAACCAAAACAAATAATTATTGATGCTGCAATGGCTAAAAAAGGTTTCCAGTTAAAACGCAATTGTTCTTTAGTTTTGGTTGAAGCCAAATCATTTGCGTTCAATTTATTTAAGAATCTATTTTCATGCCCTTGATTAGGTTCGCTTATATCAAAACGACCCTTTAGGTCATTAAATAAATCATCTATAGTATTCTTTTCCATAGTTTTTTATTAAGCGGTTTGCATTATTTTTTTACGTAAACTTTCTTTCGCTCTCGAAATCATTGTTCTACAATTGGCATAAGAAATATCCATGATGTCACAGATTTCTTCATAATCATACCCTTCAATTAAGTGTAATGATAATCCTAAACTGTAATTGGGCTTTAAGGTTTTCATTGCGCTCATTATTTGTTTAACTTTTTCATTTTTATGATGGTCTTCATCAATACCTTGATGGTCTTCAACTTTATAAAGGACATTTTCTAAAGGCACTTCATTTTGTTTAACTACTTTATTATAATAGCTAATACTGTTGTTTATAACAATACGTTTTAGCCATGCGCCAAACAAGTTGACGTCTTGTAAAGTGTTTAATTTTGTAAAAGCCGTTAAAAAAGACTCTTGCATAATGTCTTCAGCTTTAAAAGAATCTTTTACAATTCTAATTGCTGTGTTATACATAGCTTTGTTGTATCTGTTGTAAACTTCCAACTGTGCACGTTGGTTTCCAGATTGACAAAGTTGTAATAACTGTTCGATATTTTGATTGGTTGATGTCAAAAAACAATTGCTTTTACTTATAGATGGAGTTTTTTTTTAAGTGTTACAGTTTAAAATGAAAAAAGTTTTATGTCGTTATAAAGGTAATGGCATAACAATTGAAAATATAACAGTGTGAATAACTTTGAATATCTTATAACAAATTGATATTCAGTGTAAAGTTAATTATTAATACATTTAAAATAATGTTGTTCTGTTGATGTTAATGACAGAATGGCTAGAAAATATATATGAAAAAATCAAAATTTTTAAATTTAGACAATCTGTCATTTCAGGATTTCGATGAGAATTCAGAATTAATTCCATTGATGACACCAGAAGATGAAGAGTTAATAAATAACGAATCGTTACCAGAGTCGTTACCAATTTTACCATTGCGAAATACGGTTTTATTTCCTGGTGTAGTTATTCCAATTACAGCAGGACGTGATGCTTCAATTAAATTAATTAATGACGCAAACAAAGGAGGTAAAGTCGTTGGTGTAGTCTCTCAAAAGGATGAGGCGGTAGAAAATCCAACAGCTAAAGACATATACAAAACCGGAACGGTTGCACGTATTTTAAAGGTATTAAAAATGCCAGATGGTAATACCACAGTTATTATTCAAGGTAAAAAACGTTTTTCTATTAACGAAGTAATTTCTGAGAAGCCTTATTTAACAGCAACAATTTCTGATATTCCTGAAGCAAAACCAGCAAAAGCGAATGAAGAATTTAGAGCAATTATAGATTCTATTAAGGATTTATCTTTAGACATTATTAAGGAAAGTCCTAATATTCCGTCTGAGGCAAGTTTTGCAATTAAGAATATTGAAAGCGATTCGTTCTTGGTGAATTTTGTGTCGTCTAACATGAATCTTAGAGTAGAGGAAAAGCAAGAATTGTTAAAGATTAACGATTTAAAGGAGCGTGCACTTCAAACCTTGAAATTCATGAATCTTGAATATCAAAAACTAGAGCTTAAAAATGATATTCAGTCTAAGGTTCAGAGTGATATGAACCAACAACAACGTGAGTATTTCTTGCACCAACAAATGAAAACCATTCAAGAAGAATTGGGTGGCGGAGTGTCTTCTGGTGAAGAAATTGAAGATATGAAAGCACGTGCTAAGAAAAAGAAATGGGACGATAAGGTAAAAGAGCATTTTGATAAAGAATTAGCAAAAATGCAACGTATGAATCCTCAGGTTGCCGAGTATTCTATTCAACGTAATTACTTAGACCTATTCTTAGATTTACCATGGAATGAGTTTAGCAAGGATAAATTTGATTTAAAACGCGCTCAGAAAATTTTAGACCGTGACCATTTTGGATTAGAAGACGTAAAGAAGAGAATCATTGAGTATTTAGCCGTTTTAAAGCTTAGAAATGATATGAAGTCTCCAATATTATGTCTTTATGGACCTCCAGGTGTTGGTAAAACGTCTTTAGGGAAGTCTGTTGCCGAAGCTTTAGGAAGAGAGTATGTGCGTATTTCATTAGGTGGTTTGCGCGATGAAGCAGAAATTAGAGGCCATAGAAAAACGTATATTGGTGCTATGCCAGGACGAATTATTCAGAGTTTAAAGAAAGCTCAAACGTCTAATCCTGTATTTGTATTAGATGAAATAGATAAATTATCTACAGGTCATCAAGGTGACCCATCTTCTGCTATGTTAGAAGTATTAGATCCCGAACAAAACAATGAATTTTACGATAATTTCCTAGAAATGGGGTATGATTTATCTAAAGTGATGTTTATTGCGACGGCTAATAACATGAATACAATCCAGCCAGCATTAAGAGATCGTATGGAGATTATTAATGTAACAGGCTATACTATTGAAGAAAAAGTAGAGATTGCTAAACGTCATTTACTACCAAAGCAATTAAAAGAACATGGTTTAGACGATAAAGCCTTAAAAATAGCAAAGCCACAACTCGAAAAAATAGTTGAAGGTTATACACGTGAATCTGGCGTTAGAGGTTTAGAAAAGCAAATTGCAAAAATGGTGCGTTATGCAGCAAAAAATATTGCAATGGAAGAAACGTATAACGTTAAGGTTACAAATGAAGATGTTATTGAAATTCTAGGAAGTCCAAGAATGGAGCGCGATAAATACGAAAACAATGATGTTGCAGGTGTTGTAACAGGATTGGCGTGGACAAGCGTAGGTGGAGATATTCTCTTTATTGAATCAATTTTATCTAAAGGAAAAGGAACGCTATCTATTACAGGAAACTTAGGTAAAGTAATGAAGGAGTCTGCTACAATTGCTATGGAATATATTAAGGCAAATGCAGATGAATTTGGTATTAATCCAGAAGTGTTTGAAAAATATAATGTTCACATTCACGTTCCAGAAGGGGCAACTCCTAAAGATGGACCAAGTGCAGGTGTTACTATGTTAACTTCTTTAGTATCTTTGTTTACACAGCGTAAAGTAAAAAAGAGTTTAGCCATGACTGGTGAGATTACATTACGAGGTAAAGTATTACCTGTTGGAGGTATCAAAGAAAAAATATTAGCAGCCAAGCGTGCGCGTATAAAAGAGATTTTACTTTGTGAAGATAATAGAAGAGATATAGAGGAGATTAAGCCAGAATATCTGAAAGGATTAACGTTTCATTACGTTACAGATATGAGCGATGTTTTAAAACTGGCGCTTACAAATCAAAAAGTTAAAAATGCGAAAAAGCTTTAAAGTTATTTTATCAGTTGTATTTATTCTAGCAGTAAATATAAGTCTAATAGCACAATCTAAAGTAGAGTATAAAGATGTGCTATTAGACGGAAAACCTGCAAAATTAAATGTTGCAACTGGTGAAATTACTTTAGTAAAAGCTAAAACTGAAAACAATGTAAAAACACCGCTAACGGATGAAACAAAAAAGCAAGACACTATTGTTAAGGCTGTGGATTCCGATTTTCATATTGTTCAACCTAATGAGACTTTATTAGATGTTTCTAAAACATACAAGGTCTCTTTAACCGAACTAAAACGCGCTAATAATTTACAGACAACATTAATAGATAAAGGACAAAGACTTCGTGTGAAAAACTTTGACGCAGTTACAGATCCAACAGTTGAAGTTGAACATAAAACTACTTATGAAAGCAATTCAGAAAGTAACCATTCAAGCATTCATATTGTAGCATTAAATGAAACTTTATACAGTATAGCAAAACGATATAATTTAAAGGTAGAGGATTTAAAAAATCAGAATAACTTACATTCAAATTTAATTAAAGTAGGTCAAAAACTTCGTGTTACTGATTTTAATACATCAAAAGAAGTTAGCGATCTGTCTGTTTGGATTGTGAAAAAAGGAGATAACTTATATCGTATTGCTTTACATAGTGGAACAACTGTAGATGAAATTAAACGTTTAAATGGATTAACAAGCAATACCATTAAAATAGGTCAAAAACTACAGTTAAAATAGAAAACTACAACACTCAAAAAATAAAAAAATCATATCATCGTTTTAAGATAGATTTAGTTATTTTGCAAAATCTATGATTAAGAGGATTACTACCTTATTTTTAATGCTTTCTTCTCTGCCTATGCTCGCGCAATTGGGTGGTGAGGCCACTTATCAATTTTTGAATTTAGTATCCTCACCAAGACAAGCTGCTTTAGGTGGAAAAATCATTACTAACTTTGATCATGATGTTACAGAAGCACTTTACAATCCGGCTTCTATAAATTACCAAATGCACAATCAGTTAGCTGTTAATGTTTCTAGCCATTTAGGAGGAATTACATACGGAACAGCAGCTTATGCTTATACGTGGGACAGACACGTACAAACCTTTCATGCAGGTATTACATATGTTAATTATGGCACTTTTGATGGTTACGATGTTGATGGTAATTCAACAGGGACTTTTAAAGGAAATGAGGCAGCATTATCTGTAGGTTATAATTATAATATTCCGTATACAGATATCTATATTGGAGCCAATGTAAAACTTATAACCTCTGGATTAGAACAATACAGCTCTATTGGTGGTGCGGTAGATTTAGGAGCTATGTATATTAATGAAAAACTCGATTTTCATGCCGCTTTAACTCTTAGAAATATTGGAACGCAGTTTACAACTTATGCAGGTCAAAACGAACCTTTGCCTTTTGAAATTAATTTTGGGATGTCTCAAACCCTAGAAAACGTGCCTCTACGTTGGCATTTAACACTAGAGAATTTACAAAAATGGCCTATTGGAGTCTCTAATCCTGCACGAGCTACTACCGACTTAGATGGCAATCAAACCCAAGAAAAAGTAGGATTTTTAAATAAAGGATTAAGACACCTTATATTGGGGGCAGAATTGTTTCCCGAAGGAGGTTTTAATGTTAGATTAGGTTATAACTTTAGACGAGCAGAAGAATTGCGTATTGTAGATCAAAGAAACTTTTCTGGCCTCTCAGTAGGTATTGGTATTAAATTAAATAATATGCGTTTTAGTTATACGCATGCAAGATATACAAGTGCTTCAAACACTAGTTTTTTTGGACTTCAAATAGATTTAGATGGTCGAAGAAGATAAATTAAATAAATCAACAATGAAAAAGATTGTTATTGCTATAGATGGCTTTTCATCAACAGGAAAAAGTACTGTTGCTAAACAATTAGCAAAAAAACTAAATTATATTTACGTAGATACAGGAGCTATGTATAGAGCTGTAACTTACTTTGCTTTAGAACATGAGTATATCGGAGACGATTTTTTTAAAGAAAAAGAGTTAATAAATAGGCTAGGAGATATTAGTATTACTTTTAAATTTAATAAGGCAGCTGGTTTTGCCGAAGTCTATTTAAATGGTAAAAATATTGAAGCTGATATTAGAACACTTAAAGTTTCTAAATTTGTAAGTCCTGTAGCTACTTTATCTGCTGTACGACGAAAATTGGTAGAACAACAGCAGCTCATGGGAAAAGATAAAGGTATTGTTATGGATGGACGCGATATTGGAACCGTTGTTTTTCCTGATGCCGAATTAAAAATATTTATGACTGCTTCTGCAGAAACTAGAGCCAAACGACGTTATAAAGAATTAACAGATCGTGGCCATGAATTGAGTTATGAAGATGTCTTAGAAAATGTAACCACTAGAGACCATATAGATTCTACACGAGAAGATTCTCCTTTAGTAAAAGCAGAGGATGCCATTGAAATTGATAACTCTGATTTGACCATAGAAGAGCAGTTGGAAACTATTGTGGGTTTGGCAAATGATTTAATACAGTAACAAAAAAAAACTAATCCACCGTTCCTATTATTACCATATTCCTATTGATTGTTGTAGAGTTAATCGTAACCATATCAATAGTATTTGTTTCAAAATTACATTTAAGAATACCATAGTAAATCTCTAAATCGGCAGATGAGAATAGATTAATATATTCGTCATTTTTATAGATTGACGTTCCTGAAGGAGTTGCATATCCAAAAAGATTATTATTTGACTTATCGGTAAAAGTTTGATTTGTTATATCTAACTCTACGGGTTTAAAGTCGTTGGTAATATTATTGTTGTGGTCAAACTGCATTAATGCTATTCTATTGTTATCAATAACAGCTAATTTGCCTCCGTTAATTATAGTGTCGCTGAATTGTAAATTATTAACAAAACTAGTGTTGAGATTTATTTCTAGAAATCCTTCATTTATTGTTGAGATATAAACCTTATCATTTGTATATTCCATAGATGTAATACCATTTTCGTAAAAAGTAATACCAAGGTCTTCTATTTGATAAGTTTCTAAGTCAATTGAAACAATATTTTTAATATTATTATTTAGATATAGATCTTCAGTTAAAATAGCAATTAACTTAGAGCCGTAGGTTGTTAAGCCTGCTATAGCGTTTTCATCACCTATAAGATTTTCAGGTATTTCTAACCGAATTATTTCAGTTGTACCCGTTTGTTTATCAAAAATTAAAAGGTTATTTACAGGTCCTGGATCGTAAAAATATTCAATAGCATAAATTTTATCCTCGGTAGATGTTATTGTTCCTAACCCAAGGAAGGTTCCATCAATTTGTTTGTTAATTGTACCAGTTTGTTCTATGTCACCAGTATTATTACCAATTTCATAAACTTTGCCTAAATCATCAACAACTAACAAGTTATAATCATCAGTTGTGCTATTATTGATTTCATCACTAGAAGAATCACATGATAGAGCATTTATTAATAAGAATAAAATTAAAAAGGTAGATTTAGCAGAGTTCATTTATTATTTTAATTAAGGAATCCAAGATAACAAAAAAAGCGATAAACACAATGTCTATCGCTTTTTCTATAAATTCTCGTCTTCCTATTATAAATTAGGAATAATTAATTCTTGATCAGGATGAATTACATCTGGATTCTTAAGTAAATCAGAATTAGCAGCAAAGATGTCTTTGTACTTCATAGCATCACCATAATAATGCTTTGCAATTTTCCCTAAAGTTTCACCAGAAGCAACTGTATGTCTTGCATAAACAGATTCATCTGCTACTTTTATGTCGGCCATAATGTCAGAAGGGTCAACACCACCTATTTCTTTAATTTTATCCCAAATTAAG
>Ga0193953_1000496_pt1 | contig 21135 bp, 19 predicted proteins | sample BB_4_MG_FD_140325 | JGI IMG/M metagenome (GOLD analysis project Ga0193953, IMG submission 140325) | Microbial mat bacterial communities from the Broadkill River, Lewes, Delaware, United States - BB_4_MG | ecosystem: Environmental > Aquatic > Freshwater > River > Microbial mats | place: USA... | reverse complement strand
CAATTTTGGGCAGGGCGTAAATCAGCCTTCCCTGCTGTGGGTCGTCTCTCTCCTGATTATTATTGTATGGATGGTACAATTCCTCGTAAACACCTCTCTACCGTATTACAAGGTATTCGTGATTTAGGTGAAGAGTATGGATTAGCTGTGGCAAATGTATTTCATGCTGGGGATGGTAATTTGCACCCACTGATTTTATTTGATGCAAATAAGGAAGGGGAATTACACAAGGCTGAAGAGCTAGGTGGTAAAATATTAGAATTGTGTGTAGAAGTGGGGGGTACCATTACAGGGGAACACGGGGTGGGTTTTGAAAAAATAAACCAAATGTGTGTGCAATTTAATACAGATGAATTAACCCAATTTCATGCAGTCAAAGCGGCATTTGATGAGCAGCGTTTACTCAACCCTGAAAAAGCCATTCCTACCCTACATCGTTGTGCTGAGTTTGGCATGATGCATGTCCACCATGGTGAATTACCTTTCCCTGAATTGGATCGGTTTTAGTTCTATATACATACTGATATTTTTGTCATGATTTGTATGGTAGGTTGGTGCTGAGGAACGAAGCCCAACATTAACCAACCATACCTTGCATGTGAAGGAAATATCTACGCTATATTAAGAGGGAGTATATTGAAAAAGAAATATAAAGCTGAACATACTGATCTTGATATTAAAAATACAACGCCATGTAAAGTGATACTTGATAAGATTAGAGGTGATCTTGACGGTATGGATAGAGAGCACGCTATTGAGACACTTTTGCTAGTGTTTGAGATACGAGCATTTTGTACTCCCTCTGATCTCGAGACCTGCCTTAATATGCTTTATGATTTAGTTAGTGCTGATGATATTGTATATCAGAGTGATATTAAACTTATTAAATTATCACTTTCTCTTTTAAATCAAGAACATTCTGTATCTACCATGGAAATTCTTGGGCGAATGATATACAGTATTGTACTGGATACTTATTTAGCAAAACAAACATTACCAGATGATATTTACAAACAAGTATTAAAAGTAGCTAGGAACATATTGTTAAATAAAAAAGAATCTGATCCATATATTGTAGTGCCTATAATAGAAACACTGCTATATTGTGAAAAAAAGCACACACGCCCCATATTAAACCAATTCATTTCTTCCTTAAAAAAAGAAACTATTATTAGTAGAGTTGCAAAAGCAGCCCTCGAAGGAAAGCATTGTCATGGGGATGATGATTATCCACTATTAATATAAAATTTAATCGTACTATTATAGTTAAGAACACAAGGACGTTAAACTCTACACTTTATTTATGATAAATTATCATAGAGTTATAGCTTCATACCGTAGAAGCTCAATTATTTATACATCTCACTAACATTATAAAACCCATTGGGTTTATCAGCCAACCAAAGTGCAGCTTTTTTTGCCCCTTCAGCAAAGACTTTTTTATTAAAAGATTCATGTTTAATGGTTATCTTCTGATCAGCGGTGGCTAAAATAACTTCGTGAATACCAACTGTTTCTCCAGAACGAACACTATGAATAGTAGGAGGAGAACTAAATAATTTGGCTAATTCTTGTGCTGTACCACTGGGGGAATCTTTCTTCTCCTTAAAATGTTGTTCAATGATATCAACGTCTGCATGATTCCAAACTTGATTTACTGCTTCACACAGTTTCATTACAATATTGATCCCATCTGAAATGGTAATTGCATACAATAATTTTAAGTGTTCATAGGCCTTAAGTATTTGCAGTTGTGTCTCAGTAAAGCCTGTTGTAACCACAATATAACCTGTTCCTTTCTGTAATTTATCAATATTATTGATAACCGCTTCAGGGCTGGTAAAATCCAGTATAATATCAGGCTTGTAGTGCTCAAGAAGTGCTTCAATATGTTCCTTAGGCTTTACAGTAAAATCAAATTCATCATTATTTTTTACCTTATTATTAACAGCAAAAAGTAAATCAAACTGCTCATCTTCTTGTAAGCTTTGTGCAACAATTTTTCCTGCTTTACCTAATCCAAAAATACCTATTTTTATTGTCAACCTACCTCTCCTTTATAGTATTTTATAGATCCAGCACAAAATATAGCACACAAAAATCTTTACTATTTATATAACAGATTAAATATTTGAAAAAATAGTTCATTAAAAAGGCATGTTATGAATGATCAACACCCTGCATTATTACAACTTTTCCAGCGTATTGATGCCGCAGAGCAACGTAGTCAGCGTACACCTGATAGTGTGCAATTGATTGCAGTCAGTAAACGCAAACCCATTGAAGATATTGTTAAAGCCTATGAAGCAGGTATACGTGATTTTGGTGAAAATCGAGCCGAAGAGTTAGCTGAAAAAGTGCAGGCTTTACAACACTTAACGGATATTCGTTGGCATTTTATTGGGCAATTACAAAGCCGACAAAGTCAGCCTGTTGCAGATCATGCTTGTTGTTTTCATGCTGTAGATAGAGTTAAAATTGCAGAACGTTTATCTAAGCAGTTAGTTGAAAAAAATAAGCAACTACCTGTTTTTATTCAAGTGAATATCTCAGGAGAAGAAAGCAAAACGGGATTTGATTGTGCACAATGGGAAGATAATACAGCACAACAACAGGCATTATTAGCAGCCATTACGCACATTATGAAATTACCCGCATTACAGATACAAGGTATTATGATGATGGCACCTTTTGATATCCCTAAAGAACAAATACGAGACTTATTTAAACGTACTTACCAATTATCTCAATGGTTACAACAACAGTATCCTGATGAAAAAATTGATCAAATTTCAATGGGAATGAGTGGTGATTTTGAAATTGCTATTGAAGAGGGGGCAACCCATATTCGTGTGGGAAGTGCTATTTTTGGAGCGCGTCAATAGCTTATTTTTTATACATTATACTTTAATATCATGATTTGCTGCTGACCTAGGAAGTCTAAAATTAACCTTTTTTTATAAAGAGGTTGGGCTTCTTGTGTCAGCACCAACCTACCAAAAAGATATATTTAAATTATTTTTTATTAAAAATCCCAATCATAGTCAATAATTAAAGGAGAATGATCGGAGAAACGTTCATCTTTATAAACATTGGCAGCTGTCACTTTTCCTTTTAAGTCAGAGGTCGCAATTTGGTAGTCGATACGCCAACCTGTATTGTTTTTCCATGCCTGCCCACGGTTTGACCACCATGTATACTGCCCCTCTTCTTGATTCACTTCACGAAAAGTATCCACTAATCCCACTTCATCAAATAAGCGATCTAACCATGCACGCTCTTCAGGTAAAAAACCTGAATGTTTTTGATTACCACGCCAGTTTTTAATGTCAATTTTTTTATGGGCAATATTCCAATCTCCACAAACAATTGTAGCAGTCTCACGCGCTTCTCTTTCCTGCAAATAAGGCAGAAAGCGATCCATAAAACTGTATTTTAATTGCTGACGTTCTTCTCCTGATGTACCACTGTGTAAGTATAAGGAAACAATTGAAATGTCATCAAAACAGACTTCTAAATAACGCCCCTCACAATCAATATCTTCCCAACCTATACCCATTTTAACTTCAATAGGTTTTTTACGGCTGTAAATCGCTACACCACTATAGCCTTTCTTCACTGCATCATGATAGTAACAATGATAGCCTTCAGGGTGAAAAATAGCATCTTCTAATTGATGTACTTGGGCTTTAGTCTCTTGAATACAGACAACATCTGCATTTTGTTGAGCTAGCCATGTAAAAAAACCTTTACGTGCAGCAGCCCTAATGCCATTGGTATTAGCGGTAATAATACGCATTTTTTAAAACCTCTTATTAATACAAATACTCAATTTAAGCCGATTTTTTTTCCTACCGTAATTCCCCAGCGACGAATTAAAGGGAAATTTCGGTAATCACCTTCAGGCAGTCCTGATAACTTTGTCACAATACGTCCCCACCATGAGGGTACATTCTTACGGCTTAAATTGCCTGCAAATAAACCAATATCAATAGGCTTTATATACTCAGATGCGGTCTCTAATGCAGAGAGTACTTTTTGTCGGTTTTTAGGGGTATCGTTATGTAAGGTCATACATACGACAAAATAAGCCACTGATTTTTTACGTAGTTGTGGTTGGTGTGAATAGACAAAACGGGTGGCTTCAGGTAACCATTTTCCTGAACGTAACGGTGCACCAATGATAATTGCATCATAATTTTCAACGTGTTTTACATCCAGTAAAAAACGTAAATCAACCTCTGCACCAAGATTGACCAGTTCTTCCCCTACTGTTTGTGCAACAGCTTGGGTTGATCCTGAACGGCTGGCATAAGTGACCAGAATTTTTTTATGCATAAAAAAACGCCCTCGTAAATAGAGGGCGTTTATACTACCATAAACTTATCAGAAAAGTGATAAATTAGAGGCTGTAGTACATGTCAAATTCTTCTGGGTGAGTCGTCATGCGTAAACGTGTGACTTCTTCCATTTTTAATTCAATGTAAGCATCAATCATGTCTTTAGTGAACACGCCACCTTCTAATAAGTAGTCATGATCAGCTTCTAATGCTTCTAATGCTTGGTCAAAAGAGTAAGCTACTTGTGGGATGTTTTTCTCTTCTTCAGCTGGTAAGTCGTATAAATCTTTATCCATTGCTTCACCAGGGTGAATTTTGTTTTTGATTCCGTCTAGTCCAGCCATTAACATAGCAGAGAAAGCTAAGTATGGGTTAGCTGTAGAATCAGGGAAACGGATTTCGACACGACGTGCTTTAGGGCTTGTCACAAAAGGAATACGGATAGAAGCAGAACGGTTACGTGCAGAGTAAGCAAGCATCACAGGGGCTTCAAAACCTGGTACTAAACGTTTGTAACTGTTAGTACTGGCGTTAGCAAAAGCGTTTAATGAACGAGCGTGTTTGATGATACCACCAATGTAGTATAACGCTGTATCAGATAAACCACCGTATTTATCCCCAGAGAATAAGTTGACACCATCTTTAGCTAAAGATTGGTGAACGTGCATACCACTACCGTTATCACCCACTAATGGTTTAGGCATAAAGGTTGCACTTTTCCCTGCATCATGTGCGACGTTCATAATGACGTATTTTAGCATTTGAACTTCATCAGCTTTATCAACTAATGTGTTGAATACAGTACCGATTTCACATTGTCCAGCTGTTGCTACTTCGTGGTGATGAACTTCTGTTTCTACACCCATTTGCTCTAATGCAACACACATATCTGCACGTAAATCATTTAATGAATCAACAGGTTGTACTGGGAAGTAACCGCCTTTAACAGAAGGACGGTGACCAAAGTTACCATCTTGATAAGCTTTTTCAGAGTTCCAACCAGCTTCTTGAGAATCAATTTTGTAGAATGATCCGCTCATGTCTGCGCCCCAACGAACATCGTCAAAGACAAAGAATTCATTTTCAGGACCGAAGTAAGCAGTATCAGCAATACCTGTTGATTGTAAGTAAGTTTCTGCACGTTTTGCAACAGAGCGTGGGTCACGCTCGTAACCTTGCATCGTGTTAGGCTCAATGATATCACAGCGAATAATTAAAGTTTTGCGCTCTGTGAAGAGATCCATCATTGCGGTACTTGGATCAGGTAACATAATCATGTCTGATTCGTTGATACCTTTCCAACCTGCGATGGATGATCCATCAAACATTTTACCTTCATCGAATAAATCTTCGTTGATGGTGTGTGCAGGAACGGAAACGTGTTGCTCTTTACCACGGGTATCTGTAAAACGGAAATCAACGAATTCTACGTCGTTTTCCTTCATCATTTTTAAGACATTCTCACCAGACATGTGTTGTTCCTCAAAGAAGTGGTTAATTTATATCCATGGTTATTTGCTATGCGCCCATATAAAGCATAATGTGTGCCACATTAGCACCATAAATAAAACAATAAGTTATCTCGTATTTAAAATATATAAGCACCAGTATAGTGCATAATAGTTTTTATTCGCACTATTTTAGTGCGCATCAATATACAGTACGGTAGTATGTATAATACCTAAATCATCATTTAAATGTTGTTTTATTTTATTAAGCGACTGATTAAATTCATTATTTTCCAAGCTTGTACTAGGGAGATATAGCTCAAGATAAACACTATTATTTAGATAATGCAAGGCAATGCGCTTTATTGGATAGTCCAGTGCATAAACCTGCCATTGTTGGTTTAGATAAGCGGTAATTTCAGTACGCAAAGGCAATTCAAGCTTTGATGTAGGGTGTAAATCATCATTTTCAGGATCAATATGAATAATGACATCAGCCACTTTATTATGATTCATAATAATAGCATTACGTACAACATCCCCAATTTGGTGCCCTTCTGATACGCTGACATGAGGCTGTACACGTAAATGCACATCCATATAAATATGTGATCCCATATAACGTGTACGTAAACCGTGTACAGTAATCACTTCATCAATAGATTTAATTGTGGTACGGATTGCCGCAAGCTCTGATTCTTGCAAGCCTGTATCAACTAATTCTTTTAAACCATTCCATATGATACTGCCACCAATGTGCACGATCATGATGCTAACAAAGAATGCCGCGACGGCATCAAACCAAGGTAAACCTGCTAAAGTCCCTAAAATCCCAACCAAGACAATGACAGAAGATACCGCATCACTGCGATGGTGCCATGCATTCGCATGGAGCATTTTAGAGTCAATTTTATCTGCTGCATGACGGGTGTAATGATATAAAGCTTCTTTTATCGCAATAGAGATGATAACAATTACTAAACTACTGAGCGTTGGAATTAATAAGGCTTCAGGGTGTAATAAGCGTGTGACCACATCCCAGAAAATCCCCCCCGCCACAAAAATTAATAGAACACCGACTAATACCGTTGCAATGGTTTCAAATCGAGCATGACCATAAGGATGATTTGCATCAGCATTTAACGCGCTGTATTTTGCAGCAATCAATACAACTGCATCACTTAATAAGTCAGAAAAAGAGTGAATACCATCAGCCAATAAGGCTTGTGAGTTTCCTATCAAACCAAAAGTGATTTTTAAACAGGCAAGTAATAAATTACTAATAATACCCACCCATGTGACACGGGTGGTCAGGGTATAACGCTGTTCCTTGGAAGGCAGGGGGGTAGAATTCATGATGATTCAGTTTGTTTTTGCAATTGGGCTGTGGCTAAAACTAACCATTTTTCACCTTCTGCAAAAGATACTTGTACCAGTTTACGCGGTTCAATCCCTTCTTCTTCAATTACTGTACCTTCTCCAAAAATAGGGTGTACCACCTGATCACCTACGACAACATCAATGACCTGTTGTGAAGAGGGGGAGAAGAAAGTTTTAGCGGTACTGAGACGTATTGGCTCAACCAGTTCACTGGGGATTTCTGCTAAAAAGCGAGAGGGTTCGGTATAATGGCGTTGACCATAGACAAAGCGGCTTTCACTGTGACATAAATATAATTCACGTTGGGCACGTGTAATACCAACGTAGCATAAACGCCGTTCTTCTTCTAAATTATCTTCTCGAATACTGTTGCGGTGTGGAAAAAGCTGCTCTTCTAAACCACATAAAAAAACGGTATCAAACTCTAGCCCTTTGGCAAGGTGCAACGTCATGAGCTGTACACGATCTTGTGTGCTATCCCCTTGCTCTCCGCCTGTTTCTAAGACAGCATGAGCAAGAAAATGTTCTTGTTGACTAATCGTTGAGTCAGACACCATATCATACAAGCTAAATTCACGTGCTGCATTGACCAATTCAGCTAAGTTTTCTAAACGCCCTTCGGCTTCTTGTTTATGAATTTTTTTGTAGTAATCAGCCAGTTTTGCTTGGCTTTGAATCGCTGCAATTTGGTCAGCAAGTGCTAAAGATTCACTGTCTTTTTTCAAGCTGTTAATTAAATTAACAAAAAGCTGCAATGCATTAATGGTGCGTTTTGCTAAGCCCCCGTATTCAATTAAACGACAACAGGCTTGCCATAAACTAATTTGTTGTTCACGCGCAATACGCCGAATTTCTTCAACAGATCGATCACCAATCCCTCGTTTTGGGGTATTGATAACACGCTCAAAAGCAGTATCAGAATCAGGGTTTAATAATAGTTGTAAATAGGCTAAGCAATCTTTAATTTCTGCACGCTCATAGAAGCGCAAACCACCATAAATACGATAAGGAATACTGTGTTGTAATAAGGCTTCTTCTAATACCCGTGACTGTGCACTGGTGCGGTATAGCAGCACAATATTATCTAGTGAACCTTGAGTTTTTTCTTGATAGTAGAGGATACGTTGAGCAATAAATTCCGCTTCATCAGTTTCACTATAAGCACTATAAAGAAACAGAGGGCTGCCTTTTTCCCCCTCTGTCCACAGTTGTTTGCCTAAACGCTGGGTATTATGTGAAATTAACGCATTGGCTGCATGTAAAATAGTTTGTGTAGAGCGGTAATTTTGTTCTAAACGGACGTATTCAAGTTTGGGGTAATCTTCTTGTAAACGGGCAATATTGCCTACATTAGCACCACGCCAGCTATAAATAGATTGATCATCATCCCCGACAACAAATAATTCACCCTCTTCCCCACTCCATAAACGTAGCCATAAATATTGTAAATGATTGGTATCTTGAAACTCATCGACTAAAAAATAACGGTAGCGGCGTTGGTATTGTTGCAAAATATCAGGGTTATCACGAAATAATTCATAAGCACGTAATAATAATTCACAAAAATCAACCACACCTGCTTGTTGGCAATGGGTTTCATAGGCGGTATAAAACTGTATTAATACCTGTTGGCGTATATCACGTTCAGAAACAATGACCTCTTTTGCACGTAAGCCTTCATTTTTACATTTATTGATAAAGCTTTGTACTTGACGAATATCTTCATTTTTTTCATCAACATGTAAGGCACGTAATACTTTTTTAATGCAACGCAGTTGTTCATCATTATCTAAGAGTTGAAAGTGTTGAGGTAATTTTGCTGCTTGCCAATGAATACGTAATAAGCGATGAGCGATACTGTGAAAAGTCCCCATCCACGGCTTTACCTGTCCTTGTGTCTCATCAATAAACGCTGTGATGCGTTGCTGCATTTCACGTGCAGCTTTATTGGTAAAAGTAACCGCTAAAATTTGGCGCGCTGTTGCTTGCTCACTTGCCATTAACCATGCAATACGGTGTATGAGTACACGCGTTTTCCCACTACCAGCCCCAGCTAAGACTAATAAATGAGGATTATCGCTGGTCACAGCTTGACGCTGTGGGGCATTCAGAGGGTTAATAAGATTTGAAACATCCATAAGGAATTAATTGCTTTCTATTAATGTGGCATCAATGTCACAAGGTAACCAAATTGTAAATTTTGAACCTTTACCTAGTTCACTACTGACTTCAATATGTCCTTGCATTAATTGACTATAACGTTCACAAATAGAAAGCCCTAAACCCGTACCTTCATATTTACGTGTTGAAGAATTATCTGCTTGTACAAAAGGACGGAAAATAGTTTGTAATTTAGTATGATTAATACCAATACCTGTATCACTGATTTCAAAGCAAAACTGATTATCATGACAGGAAACGTGTAATGACACCGTCCCATCAAAAGTAAATTTCATTGCATTATCAATCAGATTTTTGAGTATTTTGACTAATTTATCATGATCGGTATTAATGAGAGTTTGCTCAGTGGAGATATTAACGAGCAATTTATTATTTTGGATAATTTTAACATTTTTAACAATATGATTAATTGTTTGATGTAATTCAAATTCAGTGACATGTAAAGATACATCATTAATTTCTAAGCGTGATAAATCTAATACATCTGAAATGATATTTAATAAGCGTCGCCCTGCCCCTTGAATTTTTTCTAAATCAGAGACCATATCCATATAGCCCATGTCTTCAGCGTGACAATAGAGCATTTCTGTATAACCAATGATGGCATTTAGAGGAGTGCGTAGCTCATGGCTCATATTTGCTAAAAAAGTTGTTTTGGCATGGTTAGCCACTTCAGCTGCTTCTTTTGCATGTAATAAAGCAGATTCAACTTGTTTTTGTACCGTAATATCTACTACGTTTACCCAAATATAGGTTTCCCCTTTTAGCGTAATTAATAAGGCAGATAAACGTGCAGGGACAAGGTGCCCATCTTTATGGCAATATTCTTTTTCATATAGGTGGTAACGCCCTGTTTTTTCTAATTCTTGCTGTTGTCGCTCTTCAGCTTTTTCATATTTTAATGGTGTAATATCCCACTTATTCATCATCATTAATTCATCTGTTGAATAACCAAGCATATCAGCATATGCAGCATTCACATCAACAAATGAACCATCTAAACGGGTTAAAGCTAAACCAATTAATGATTCTTCCAGCAAGGTGCGACTATAGCGTTCACTGTCTCGTAACGCCTCTTCTGTTTGCTTACGTTTTTCTATTTCTTGCTGTAATAAATCATTATTTTCTTGTAATTCCTTGGTACGTTCAGCAATTTTATTTTCTAAATCTGTTTGCGAATCAATCAGCTCATTTTGAAAAATATCCGCATGTTCGGTAACAATTTCTAATGAAATTTCTAATTGCTCATTTTCTTTTTTTAGCTCAGCGACAGATTGCCGTAACTGTTCAAGCTCCGCAAGTACTGCACTATCCTCTATTTCATTCATGTTTTAACATTTTATATATGATGTATTAAATGGGCGATCACTCATCTGATTTTAGTAATTTTACCTTTAATTCAGGCATAAGACGACATAAATTTTTTGCCAGCTTAGTTTGCCAGTACACAGAATCTTGGGCAATCACCACTAAATTCAGTGATCCTCCTTTAGCACCATCAATATTTACAATGAATTTTGCCATCATACTGATGCCTGAACTATTCAGAAATTTTAGCTTGCTAATATCAAGGGTTAATTTTTTATTATTACATTGTGAGGCAATATGTAATAACATGTCTAGAATAGGGGCATATTCTTTTGCCCCATTTAAAAGTAATGAACCTGTAAAGTGGATACGTCTCTTTTTTTCATCATATTTAACACAGTGTTTTTCTGCAATAATTTCCATAAGGATGACCTATGTTAATACTATAATTTTAAGCAAACCATTGTGGTAACGGTGGTAATAGGGATGTCTTTTTGCATGGTCTCAAATTTCCAACCAATTTGTGCAGAGTAGTCACATATCATACTCAGTAGCCCTAAACGAGAATACTGATTTTTTGAATGAAGCGAGGTTTTCTTCATTGTTTGTAAATATAAATATTCTGGATTATTACACAATAATTGCTGAATATAATCTTTTAAAATTGTCATTTGTTTGGCAGTCACACCATTTACAACATAGAAAATAAGTTTGTTATCTAAGAGTGAAAATGTAATTTTAGTTGGAAAAGGTAAGGCAGTGTCTTGAAATTTCATGGCATTTTCAAGTAATTCATTAGAAATATACTTTACTGCATCTTTTAAATTTTCAAGATCATGTAGGCCTGTTGTACGCTGAGAGGCAAGCTTTTCATGCCCTACAAAAAAAACCTTAAAGTATTCACCAATAAAATCAGCAGACAGCCCATTTTTTTCCCAATGATGTCGCAATGCTAGGGAACTGGGAGAAAAACTCAGGGTAATAAATTCATCTTGTCCAGATAATTCCTGAATAAAATTGCCAAATATCTGCACCATAAACTTACCTCATATAGTGAATGTGCTACACATTATAGTAATAATAGAGACAATATTATGTATAGTTTTACATTAGAGGTTGTCAATATACATCCCATCACCATTCCTTACTTTTTATCTTAATTCAACTGGCTATTTATAGATAGTTAAACAAGTGATCGTTAGAAGCACGAGTAAGGAAAATAGTATGTGATAACGCTATTATCTTCTCTTATTGTTACAAATATACAATAACAGCTATTACTTTAAATACATAAAAAATGTTGCATACATAATTTAATGTTTTAGTTTGAAATATGCTAAATCAAGCTTATTAGTCTATTTTTAGTATAGCTAACAGCTAAAATACTACAAATAAATAGAAAATAATTATTCCTTTTTAAAGAAGTGGGCATTTATTCTAAGCAACTGAATTTTAATTATTATAAAAAGTACACTCTAAAAATTAGTGATAAAAAAAAGGTAAGTGATAACTCACTTACCTTTCTTTATACGTAGTGCTTATATCACTAACTAATGTTGAATACTATCAATGCGGTTATGCATAAAGGCATAATACATGATAGGAATAATTACCAAAGTAAGGATAGTTGAGACAAAAATCCCTGAGATTAATGAGACGGCTAAACCACTAAAAATAGGGTCATCAAGAATAAATAAAGCCCCTAACATTGCCGCTGCCCCTGTTAAAACAATCGGTTTTGCACGCACCACCCCAGAACGAATGACGGCCTCTTGAAAAGGGACTCCTTCTGTGACCTGCTGATTAATAAAATCAACCAGTAAAATGGAGTTACGTACAATAATCCCTGCTAAGGCAATCATTCCAATCATTGAGGTCGCAGTAAATTTAGCATCCCATAAAGCATGTCCCGGCATCACACCAATAATGGTTAAGGGAATCGGTACCATGATAATGAGCGGAACAAGATAAGAGCGGAACTGTGCCACAACAAGAAGATAAATTAATATCATTCCCACTGCATAAGCAATTCCCATATCTCGGAAGGTTTCATAAGTCACTTGCCATTCACCATCCCATTTAACACTATAGCGGTATTGGTCTTGTGGCTGGTTAACTAAATGTTGTGGTAGACTTTGTCCGCCTGCAACTTCCATTTCCTCTAGCTTTTTATATAAATCAAACATGCCATAGAGAGGACTGTCTAATTCACCCGCCATATCCCCTGTTACAAATACCATAGGCAATAAATCTTTGTGATAAATGCTATTTTCACGCTGACTTTCTTCGATATAAGTAAATTCACCTAAAGGAATTAATGCGCCTTGTTGATTTCTGATGCGTAAATTTTTAAGTGTCCCAATATCTGCTTTATCTGCATTACTTAATTCTAAGCGGATAGGAATAGGGTATTTCACTTGAGAATCGTGTAAAAAGCTAATATCTTCCCCACGTAATGCGGCATTAATAGCGTTTACTGCATTTTCTTGGGAAATCCCTAAACGGGCAGCTTTAGAGCGATCAATACGGATTAAAATTTTAGGTGCATCTGCTTCTACACTGATATCTGTATCAATAATATCATCTGTTTGGTTAAAGATTTTATGAATCTCATGTCCTAATGCAATTTGCCCTTGGTAATCTAAGCCGTAGATTTCAGCCACCAGTGGAGATAACACAGGGGGGCCGGGGGGGACTTCAACCACTTTTACATTGGCATTAAAGCGTTTACCAATTTCTTGTAATGGTTCGCGCATGGAGGCAGCAATAGCATGACTTTGTCGATCACGGTGTTTTGCATCCACAAGATTGACTTGAATATCACCAACATTTGCGCCTTCACGTAAATAGTACTGACGCACTAAACCATTAAAGTTAATCGGTGCAGCAGTCCCTGCATACACTTGATAATCAGTGACTTCTTTGACTGTAGATAAATAACCGCCTAACTCATTTAATACTAAACTGGTTTGTTCCAAACTAGTACCTTCTGGCATATCCAGTACAATTTGAAACTCTGATTTATTATCAAATGGCAGCATTTTTAACACCACATCTTTAGTTACCACTAACCACATTGATGCCCCAATCATCACAAAAATAACAATGGTTAGTAACCAGCGTAAGCTTGCACGACGTAGGAAAGGACGAATATAGTGATTAAAGAAGCGGTATAAGGCTGTTTTCTCTAATTTTTCATCACTGTCACCATGTGCATGGCTGGCATATTTATGCATCACAGGGTTAAGCACTTTATAAGTTAACCAAGGGGTAAATATAAAAGCAACTGCTAAAGAGATAATCATCCCAAAACTGGCATTAATAGGAATAGGGCTCATATAAGGACCCATTAAACCTGATACAAATGCCATGGGTAATAAAGCTGCAATCACGGTAAAGGTGGCTAAAATAGTGGGGCCTCCAACCTCATCGACTGCAATAGGAATGGCTTCCAGTAAATTTTTTGCCCCCAATTCAATATGACGGTGAATATTTTCCACCACCACAATGGCATCATCTACCAGAATTCCAATAGAGAAAATTAAGGCGAATAAAGATACACGATTTAGCGTAAAACCCCACGCCCATGATGCAAACAAAGTAATTAAGAGCGTGATGACAACTGCCATCCCCACAATAATTGCCTCGCGCCAACCCAGTGCAAATAAAACCAGTAGTACAACAAACCCTGTAGCAAAACTCAGTTTACCAATTAACTTTTGGGCTTTTGAATTAGCTGTTGCACCATAATCACGGGTCACTGTAACATTCACATCATCAGGGACAAAAACACCACGAATGCTGTTAAAACGGTTGATGACTTGGTTTGCAATTTCAACCGCATTAGTTCCGGGTTGTTTTGCAATCGCAACGGTTACTGCGGGGAAATCACCTTGAACTGTAATATTTTTATTTTCAGCAGATCCCCCTGTACCAAACCATACATATTGGCTAGGGTGGTCAGATTTTAAGCCAACTTTTGCCACATCACGTAAATATACAGGGCTGGAACCATGCATCCCCACCACTAAATTATTCACTTCATCAAGAGAAGATAAAAATTTACCTGCTTGGACTTGGACTTCATAATTATTAGTCGTGATACCCCCTACATCACGAGTGTGATTGCTCATTGCAAAAGCACCTCGTAAGGTATTGATATCAATACCATAACCTGCTAAACGTACAGGATCAAACTCGACATGTACTACATGATCTGCCCCCCCAACTGTGTAAATATCTCGTGTCCCTTTGACACGTTTTAGTTCAGCTTCTACGGTGTGAGCAATTTTCTGTAATGATTCAGCCCCCAGCTCACCATTTTCACGCCATAAAGTTAAGGTGACAATGGGTACATCATCAATCCCTTTAGGTTTCACTAAAGGCTGTCCTACACCTAAATTTCGTGGTAGCCAATCTTGATTGGAATACACTGTATTATATAAGCGCAAAATAGCCGATGTTCTGTCTTCACCCACTTTGTATTGAACCGTTAAAATGGACATTCCAGGGCGGGAGACAGAATAAACATGATCAATGCCTTCAATTTCTGAAAATTTTTGTTCGGCGGGGGTACTGACCAAATCTTCCACTTCCTGAGCAGAAGCCCCAGGGAAAGCGATAAAGATATTGGCAAAAGTCACATTAATTTGTGGTTCTTCTTCACGCGGGGTAATTAAAATCGCAAATAAACCCAGCAAAAAACCCACTAATGCAAGTAACGGGGTAATTTCTGTCACTAGAAATTGTTTTGCAATACTCCCCGAGATACCAAGAGAAACGTTTGCTTTTTCCTCCATTAGGGTGCCTCACGCTGTTCTTTTAACGCAATAGCGGCGACAACAGGATCACTGGCAATTAAATCACCCTCAGAGACACCAGCAAGAATTTCTACGCGATCTTGATAGACTTGCCCAAGGCGTACTTGGCGCATACGTAATTTTTTACTATTTGCATTGACAGCATAGACTGCACGTACTTCCCCTCGGTAGGCAATACTGCTAATGGGCACTAACAAGGCACGTTTATCCCCAATTTTAAAATTAATTTTATTAAACATTCCAGGGTAAATATCTTTTGTTTTCTCAGGGAAATGAACACGTACACGGAATGTATGTGTGTGCATATCTGCATGAGGTAAAATAATTAAATCTTCACCTGTGAATTTTTTAATTCCAACAGGAGTTTGTAATACAATTTCAGCTAAACGATTTTTACGGATGGCAACAATATCCTCTTGAGTCACAGAGGCAACAGAACGTAATTTATCTAAGGAAAACCCTGTCATAATAGGCTGCCCTGTTTTTGCAATTTCTCCCGGTTCAATATGCCGCTTTAACACCACACCACTGTAAGGTGCACGAATAACAGTATAATCAACTTGTTTATCAACTTTATCAATATTAGCTTGTGCAGAGCGCAGGCGTGCCCGTGCTGCATTTAATTCAGCCACTGTTTTATCATATTGAGACTTCGACACCGCACGTTTAGCATAAATAGCTTTAGTACGTTTATAACTATCTTGTGCCGCCTTAAGGTATGCGCGTGCTTCAGATAATTTAGCTTTCGATTGGGCTAAGGTTGCTTCTTGCTCTTTTTTCTCAAAGCGCATCAGCACGGTACCTTTTTTGACAAAATCATCCACATCAAAATTGACTTCTAATACTTGCCCAGATGTTTGAGCAGATAAAGTAGCTTGATTAACTGCTTCAACAACCCCATCCACGGTACGTAAAATAGGAATTGTACTGTATGCAACCCGAATAGGGGTGATCACAGTTTGTGCATGCAATGCGGTACTCACTGCAGAAGCGATAAGTAAACCTGAACATTGATAGAGTAATTTTTTTATGAACATATAAGCAATCTCCCTACATTTTTAAAATTTTAAGGTTGTGTAAATAAAAAAGTAGCACACTCTTTTCTAGCATAGTATACATATATTATATTAATATGTTCTAATATAAACATATAGGGTAAACAAAAAAGGGCATAATTCTTATTTTAAAGAATAGAGTGATTGATTATGGATAAAGACCAAAATTCCCGTGAACTCCTTGAAATTGTTGAAAGTAGTTTAAAAGAGTTTAACTCTGCGATGCATTATCGTGAGGAATTAAGCTTACGTATTGGGCGACGTACCACGCAAATTATTCGTTTTACGATGATTGGTATGGTGACCTTAAGTATGGCTATGTTTTACTTAATTTATACTTTAACAGGTAATATGGGAGATATAACCAGCCGTATGATTGATATGTCTGGTTATATGTCTGACATGTCGGATAACTTTACCACCGTATCTGATAACATGTTAGCCATGCGTAGTTCTATGGATAATATGAATGATTCTGTGCAATCTATGGTTACGATGAACGAAAACATGACCATGATGTCACAAAACATCAAATCCATGAATTCACATATGGGTAGCATGGAAAAAAGCATGACGAGTATGAGTTTAAATATTGGTAGTATGCGCCTTGATATGGCAAATATGAGCCAGCAATTTATTGGCGTTAATAGTAAGCTAGGCATTATGGGATATGATGTAAATCGTATGGCATCCCCAATGCAATTCTTCCCTTTCCGTTAAACACAGTATGCATTGTTATTTTTAACTTTCTTTTTATATGTATATAAAAATATAAAATAATCAATATACACTGCTAATATTGAGGAAACTAAGCTTCGTTTATCATAGTAATTTATAGTTAAATATTTTATGCTGTGTTTTTTTAGCCAATAAAAAAACACCTAGTCATGATAAATAAAGCTTATATTCCACAATTAGCCACTTTTCACCAACAAATTACCCGTATTACGGCTGAAGTGGGACGGGTAATTGTTGGGAAAGAAAAAGAGGTGCAATTAGTCTTAACCTGCTTATTAGCACGGGGGCATGTACTAATTGAAGATGTACCAGGGGTGGGTAAAACCACTCTGGCACATGTCTTAGCACAGGTATTAGGTTTAAGCTTTCAGCGTGTTCAATTTACCAGTGATTTATTACCTGCTGATATCATTGGTGTGTCCATTTTTGAACAAGATGCGGCACAATTCAAATTTCACCAAGGGCCTATTTTTGCCCAAATGATTTTGGCAGATGAAGTCAATCGTGCCACGCCTAAAACACAAAGTGCCTTACTTGAAGCCATGGAAGAGCAACAAGTCACCGTAGAAGGGCAAACGCGCCAATTACCCACCCCATTCTTTGTCTTGGCAACCCAAAACCCCCTACATCAAATTGGTACCTTTCCTTTACCAGAATCCCAATTAGATCGCTTTATGATGCGGATTACATTAGGCTATCCTGATCATGCAACAGAACGTGCCTTATTGACTGGTGAAAACCGCCGTGACCTAATTCACTCCTTACATGCTGCCGTAACTGTTGAAGAGATTAATGCCTTACAAGAAGCAGTGAAAGCGGTACATGTATCAGAGGCTTTACTGGATTATTTACAAGCCATTTTAGAATACAGTCGCCATTCCCAGCACTTTCGTGTTGGACTCTCTCCTCGAGCAGGATTATCTATTTTAAACAGCACTAAAGCTTGGGCACTAGTACAAGGGCGTGATTATGTACTACCTGATGATATACAAGCCGTATTAAGCTCTGTCGTCAGCCATCGCCTTGCTGCCATGATGGAGCATCAAGACAGCAAAACTTTAGTTAAACAACTGTTAGAAGAAGTGGCTATCCCCTAAAAAATACTTTTTTAACTAGAAAAAAAGCATTTTACTGCCTAAAACCTAAAAAATACGATAAGCTATACCCCTATTTATCCCTAACATATGCTTATATTTTATATTACATATGAAAAATATTAGTATTATATCAATAAGTAATCAGGACTTACTATATAGGGATAAGAAATAAAATATACTGTGTAATAAGGCACTTTTGTGAAAAAATTAGATAGCTACCCTTTAAACGAATTAAAATTAATTTACCGTGTACTTCATGCCCAACTGCCCCAACATATGGACTTAATGGATGCTGAAATATTAGCAGACTTACAACGCTATTTAATGCAAAAAGCCCAAGCTGAGCAGGTTGATGTCAGTTTACACCAAGCATGGGCAGCATGGTTAAATGAGATGAATAATAAGGAATGAGGTATGTCTCGTATTTACTGGATTCCAAGCAGTTCCTCACCTTATGACTTCCCTCCCCTTGATATGGCACTTACATACCCTGATGGCTTATTAGCAATGGGGGGGGATTTATCCCCAGAGCGCATTATGGTTGCCTATAGGAAAGGGATTTTTCCATGGTTTAGTGATGATGAGCCTATTTTATGGTGGGCACCTACACAACGTATGGTACTTTTTCCCGAATTACTGCATATTTCTCGTAGTTTAAAAAAAACTATGAAAAAACATCATTTTACTTTTACTATGAATCAAGCCTTTTCACAGGTTGTAGAGGAATGTGCAGCAGCTTACCGCCCTGAACAAGATGGCACATGGATCACCCCAGAAGTACATCATGCATACTGTCAGCTTCATCAATATGGCTTAGCGCATTCAGTAGAGTGTTGGGATGAAGGGGAGCTAGTAGGTGGATTATATGGTGTAGCAATTGGGCGTGTATTTTATGGTGAATCCATGTTTAGTCGTGTTTCCAATGCGTCTAAAATAAGCTTCGTTTACTTTGTAAAACAGTTGCAACGTTGGGGTTATGAAATGATTGATTGTCAACAGCATACTGATAATCTTGCACGTTTTGGTGCAGTAGAAATTCCTCGACAAAATTTTACTTCTTTATTAAACACGTTATGTGAACAATCACTTTCGCATACATGGCAATGTGATGATAACTTTACAACCCCGTCTCTATAATTATGATGAAATTAGATCGTATTCATTTATACGCGACACCTCCGCAACCATGCAGTTACTTAAAGCAGGAAGAATCAACGACACTTTTTGTTGATCCTGATGCACCCAAGGACATGCGGTTATATGAGCGTTTATCTGAACATGGTTTTCGGCGTAGTGGTAAGCACATTTATCGTCCTTATTGCAAAAACTGTCATGCCTGTATTTCTGTACGTCTTCCCGTCAGCCAATTTTTACCCACACGTAGCCAAAAAAGAGTGATCAAGCGTAATAGAGATATTGACGTAATTAAAGTTGCCGCTGAATTTAATGAAGAACATTTTGACTTATATAATCGCTATCAACAGTCTAGACATAAAGATGGGGGGATGGATAAAACCAGTCGTACTGAATATGAAGAATTTTTAATCACTGACTGGTGTGATACCGTTTTTTATGAGTTTCGTTTGCAAGAGCAGCTTGTAGCAGTAGCCACCGCCGATATTTCTGCCAGTTCTTTTGCTGCGATGTATACCTTTTTTGATCCAGAATTTAAAAAGCGCAGTTTAGGCAGTTACGCTATTTTATGGGAAATAGAGGAAACCAAAAGACTGGGTTTAAATTGGCTTTATTTAGGATATTGGATTAGAGAATGTCAAAAAATGAACTATAAAACCAATTACCAACCTCTTGAATATTATCAATATGGTATTTGGTCGCCCTTGTCTCCAAGTTGATTTAAAATAAAGTTTGTTAAGCTTTAACTAAATTACTGAAATTACGTACTCATCAGAAAATGATGATATTTAGCAAATCGTAGTGGCGTTGGATGCAAGGCTTCACTGCTATTAAGTTAAGGATTATCTGGTTCCAACGCTCCGCGTTTGGAATCCCATCCCTGACGCTCTGCGTCATCTTGCTTAAAATGCCTCGGTATAAGTGCAGGGGGAAGGACGCGGAGCGTCCAAGATGGCATTACAACGCAGAGCATTGTAACGAGGGGAATATTACTTTTAAGCCTTAACTTAATGGATAACCCCTCATTGCTATATAGCTTTATATGGCAATGAGAGGACAATTATATTACATACTATTTTTTAGTATACACAAGTTGACTAGCTGGAATTTCTTCTCCATTTAAGCAAGTATGTGCTATAAAATTATAGTGTTGAGCTAAGCTTTCAAACCAAGAGCCTTCTTTACCTTCTGATGGTTTTAGATATAAGTTGGTTGGCTGGTAACGCCCTGTGTGTTCTCTTTGTTTATGTGATACAGGTAACTCTTCAAGAGCTAAACGACACATAATACTACCATGCAAGGTATCGTGAACTTTAGGTTTTCGCCAATGTAACCCACCTCGCATATAAACCCAACCAAGAAAACCATTTGTAAGAAATTGATCGTGTAATATCCCTTCCTCATGTTGATGTGTTTCCTTGCTAGTATCATTAATATCACTCATTTTACTATCAGTAGTACATGATATAGATTTAAAATTATCTGCAAAAAGATTATTTATTGAAAAAAGGGGTAGTCCTGAATAAGTAGTGTTACATAGCTAATTTCTTTTTTATTAAAGCATTGTAGTGGTGTATAAAGAGCCAAATAGCTCCTATGTGATTCTCAACTTTTTTTGAGAAAGAAAGCGTTTT
>Ga0193953_1000494_pt1 | contig 21193 bp, 10 predicted proteins | sample BB_4_MG_FD_140325 | JGI IMG/M metagenome (GOLD analysis project Ga0193953, IMG submission 140325) | Microbial mat bacterial communities from the Broadkill River, Lewes, Delaware, United States - BB_4_MG | ecosystem: Environmental > Aquatic > Freshwater > River > Microbial mats | place: USA... | reverse complement strand
GCTGGCCGATGCACCAACTGCCTACATGAAAGAAACAGAATGTTTGGCATTCCTTTCAGAAGTACCGGTTGAATGGGATGAAACCGTGGTATTGGATGCCGAGGTTGGCGAATACATTGTTATAGCGCGTAAAAGGGGAGACGATTGGTACCTGGCTGCCATGACCGACTGGAGCAAGCGTGATGTAAACGTTGACCTGTCAAGATTAGGCACTGGAACCTTTACATTGGAAGAGTATGTAGATGGTATTAATGCTGATCGTAATGCGAATGATTACAAAAAACATATCCGAACCGTATCAACAGATGAAAAGATTGAAGTGAAAATGGCACCCGGAGGAGGATGGGCTGCCATCCTTCGTGGTTCAGCAAATTAAATTGCTTCGTTTATCCTGGGTTTGTCAACAATCAGCCTGGCTGACAGATACCGGTTTTTATTTTAAAAAAACTTAAACAGATGAAACGTCCATGATTAAAGAATTATTACCTCATACACGAGAATGATTATTTAATCATGGTAAGTTCCATCCGACAATTGAAAAGAAAATATACACGTATGAAAAATTACTTCTTAATTCTCTTGTTGCTTATTTCCATCCAAACCATTGGACAAACAGACTCTAATATATGGAAGATAAACGAGGATGGTAGTATTGGGTGGTCAGTGAATACTTCAACTTTACCGCACCATGACGATATAGAAATGAGCGGTAAGTTTATTTCCGCTGTGGTAAAATATGGCGTTAACGCCGATAACAGCTTCAGCATTGGCAGGGAAGTTGTTTGGCCCATGTTACGAATAATTCCAAATCAAACCAGAGGTGGATTGCTACGCACCATTAACGATGAAATTGTGAAAGGTTTACACATTGAGGGACGTAGACCCACCAAAGAGCTGGTGCAGGAAGTGCAGCACGATGGAACACTAACTGTGCGCAGAGAACTTCAGTTTAGCTATTTCAGAACCAAGCCTGTTTTAAAGCTGGAGTTGGAGAGTACACATTTTACCTCCTACGATCAACCTGCATTCTGTGAAAAGTATGTGCTTCGCAACCCGGGTGATAAAGCGGTATATGTAGAGATTCCTGAGGTAAACAAACAATTAGTCGCGCATGCTGAGAGAACAGTAAACGGGCCACATGTGGTGCGTTATCAAACGATTAATGGAGGATCTAAGAAGATTCCTGCTGGCGATTCTATCGTTTTTTATACCACCATTTCAGCGCAGCCTCAAATTGAAAAGGCTCTTGATATAGATGTTGAGCAAGAATTGGGTAAAAGAGGATCTTTCATTAGTGGCCTATGGGATAACCTGATATTGGAAACACCTGATAGGACATTAAATACGGCTTTTGCTTTTGCTAAAATAAGGGCCAACGAAAGCATTTATCAAACCAAAGGAGGACCAATGCATGGGCCTGGAGGTTTGAATTATTATGCTGCTATATGGGCCAATGACCAGGCTGAGTATATCAACCCTTATTTTCCATTTCAAGGTTACAGCTATGGTAATGAATCAGCCATTAACTCATATAGGCACTTTGCACGCTTTATGAATGATGCGTATAAACCAATACCATCGTCTATCATTGCTGAAGGCATTAGTTTTTGGGACGGAGCAGGTGATCGAGGGGATGCTGCCATGATTGCCTATGGAGCTGCTCGTTTCGCATTAACTTACGGAGATAAAAAGGTGGCCATGGAATTGTGGCCCTTGATAGAATGGTGCCTTGAATTTAGCCGTCGTAAAATAAACGATGAAGGTGTAGTGCAGTCTGATTCCGATGAATTGGAAGGGCGTTTCCCGGCAGGTGATGCTAACCTATGTACATCTTCTCTGTATTACGATGCATTAAAATCCGCTTCTTACCTATGTCAAGAATTAGGCATGGGCAATGAACTGGCTGATAACTATGCAAGACAGGCATCAACCTTAAAAGCGAATATTGAGAACTACTTTGGCGCCAAAGTAATGGGTTTTGATACATACAGGTATTATGATGGAAATGAAACCTTGAGAGCCTGGATTTGCATTCCATTAACAGTAAGTATTTATGATCGCAAAGAGGCGACCATCAACGCGCTCTTCTCACCTGACCTATGGACTGCTGACGGATTAGCAACTGAGGCGGGTGATCAAACGTTTTGGGATCGTTCTACTTTGTACGGCTTAAGAGGCGTATTTGCTGCTGGTGAAACTGCTCGGGGACTTGAATTTCTGAAGTATTATTCTAATCGTCGATTACTGGGAGATCGCGTTCCGTATCCGGTAGAGGCTTATCCTGAAAATGATCAACGCCATTTATCAGCTGAGAGTGCATTGTATTGTCGGGTTTATATAGAAGGATTATTTGGAATTCGTCCGACGGGTTTTAACTCGTTCACCATCACCCCTCAATTACCAGAAGGATGGGACTATATGAATATTCGAAAAGTACATGGTTTTGGTAAGCACTTTGATGTGGAAGTCATTAAAAAGAAGAATAATGTTCAGGTCGTAATTAACGATGTCAACGGAAAAAACTTATACAAGAAAACAGTGACGAATGGAAACACGCTTCGCGTTAAGTTTTAATGCTTAATGGAGAAGTTTTTCAATCGCAAAATTATCTAATTGTATGATTATGAAAAGAATTACGAAGAATATTCTGATACTGTTGGTTTGTAGTTGTCTGCCACATCTGGCCATTGCAGAAGAGTTAAAATTGACATCCCTCGATGGTAATACGGTATTGACAGTGAATGTCAGGGAGCAGATTAGCTGGTCGGTGGAAAAGTATAATCGTATCGTTTTGCCAAAAGTTGCTGTTGATATGACAGTTAATGGGAAACATTTGGCTCAGTCTCCGAAACTAAAATCAAATAAGGTGGTGGAAAAAAACGAACAGTTCGATGTTATTGTTCCTTTAAAAAGCCGTGAAGTATCTAACCATTATAAAGAGTTACAACTTGCCTTTAAAGGAGGTTTTGGTCTTCATTTTAGGGTGTATAACGAGGGCGTGGCTTACCGTTTTTACACATCTATTAAGGGTGATGTTGAAGTAGAAAATGAAGTGGTGGACATCGCTTTTCCTAAAGGCTCCAGTTCTTTCTTTCCCAAGGAATTGTCTACCTATTCACACTTTGAGCGCAATTACCTGCCGTTGAATATCGATTCTATTCCGCTTGGCGACTTCTGTTCACTACCTGTTTTATTTAATCAGGGTAAGGACCAGATTCGCGTATTATTTTCGGAAGCCAATGTATACGATTATCCAAATCTGTTTTTGGAGTCAGCAGCCAATAAGCATTTATTATCCAAGTTCCCAAAGGCCGTAAAAGAAACCAAGCCAGAGCCAGGAGGCAGAGTGGATCGAAATGTGATCATCACCAAAGAGCATGATTACATTGCTAAAACCAATGGTGAGAGAACGTATCCATGGCGACTATTTGTTATTACTAACGATGATAAGACGTTGCTGGAGCAGGATATGGTGATGAAATTATCAGACCCTCTCAAGTTAAAAGATACCGAATGGATTAAGCCCGGTAAAGTAGCCTGGGACTGGTGGAATGATAATAACATTTACGGTGTTGATTTTGAATCGGGTTTAAATACGTCAACCTATAAGTACTTTATCGACTTTGCTTCGGAGTATGGTATTGAATATGTAATACTAGATGAAGGATGGACGAAATCGACGACTGAAATTCTTGACTTTAATCCTGAAATGGATGTTAAGGAACTGATACGATATGGTGAAGAAAAAGGGGTTGGTATCATCTTATGGTGCCTGTGGAAGCCGCTGGATGAAAATATGCAAGAGATTTTGGATACCTATGCCGGATGGGGCGCAAAGGGTATTAAGGTGGACTTTATGCAACGTGCCGACCAATACATGGTCAATTCCTATGAGTTAATAGCCAAAGAATGTGCCGAACGAAAATTGCTGGTGGATTATCATGGTTCCTATAAACCATCAGGTCTTAGGAGAGCTTACCCTAATGTAATCAGTTATGAGGGTGTTAAAGGGAATGAGAATAACAAGTGGAGCGAGGATATTACCCCGGAACATAACATTACTTTACCATTTATCCGCATGGCTGTCGGGCCGATGGATTACACACCCGGCGCTATGGTTAACATGCAGGAGAAGAACTTCAATATCGCATTCAGTCGCCCCATGAGTATGGGTACACGCTGTCATCAATTGGCCATGTACGTGGTGTTTGAAAGTGGTCTGCAAATGATGTGTGATAATCCGTCTAACTATTACAAAGAAGAAGAATGTACCCGATTTATCTCAAAAATACCAAGTGTATGGGATCAAACAATTGCACTTGAAGCACGTGTTGGTCAGTATGTTGCAATGGCACGCCAGAATGGTGAAAACTGGTACATCGGCGGTATGACTAACTGGGAGGAGCGAACTATGGAGCTGGATCTATCATTCTTACCAGAAGGCACTTTTGAATTGATGCTGATTAAGGATGGAGTGAACGCCAATAAGTATGCACAGGATTATCAGGTGAAATCCATTACAGTCAATCAAAAGGATAAACTGACAGTAAAATTGGCAAAAGGTGGTGGTTTTGCTGCTATGCTTCATCCAGCTACTAATAAGTAGTAGGTATCGTGGCAGATTCGATGTGTGGATCTGCCACTTTTATACCTGGCATGACCAGGTAAGAGCTGCTACATTGATATGCCTCTTTTAGATCACTTAAAAAGAAAATAATGAACATTATAATGAGATTACTAGGCGTAGTTTCACTAGGTTTTGTATTGGCTATTTTCAATGGTTGTAATCTGAATTCGTGTCAGGATAAACAGCTATCTACAGTCAATTTTGATGTCAGTAACATACCTTTTAGCTACAAAGGATCTGGATTAGCTCTGCGTTATAGTCAGGAGAAGAATGCCGGTATTCAGGGATTAACGCTTACTGATATTACAGGAAACAGTGATTTTGGAAAGGGACAGATATTTAGTGTTGAATTGCCAGTTAATACACAGGGTTCCCAGGTCAATACCACAGCTAACCCTGAAAAGGTAACTTTATTAGTTGATGGAAAAGAATATGCTGAGGGTTGTTTTGAAAACGAAAGAGTTTTTCGGTTACGAGGAACTGAATTATCTATGTTTTTAAACGTGAATAAAAGTTTGCTAACCAATAACCGCTTAACAATTACTCCCATTTCAGAGGATAAGTATCACATGCAGATCGATTTCAAATTTGGAACGTCCAGGTATATTGTGACCTGCCTGCAAGGTGGTATTTCTTATTATGATAAGGATGTCTTTGAATTAAGTTCTTCGGGAAGTGATTTTTACGAAGTAGCCATTGAAGAGACGGATAGCACTTGGCAGGGTACAGGTAATTTTAATAGGTTTGATAAGTGTGTCTCTGAATCGCGTACTAATTTTAGTACATGGGTGGCTCAAATGCCCACTGTTCCTGAAAAGTATACCAAGGCAAAAACGCTTGGGGCTTATATTTTATGGTCTTCCATATTAAATGAAGGCGGAAATATTAAAAGGCCCGGTATGTTGATGTCTAAAAATTGGATGCATTACATCTGGAGTTGGGACCACTGCTTTAATGCGATGTCATGTTCTTATAATATTCCCGAACTGGCATGGGATCAATTTATGATCATGTTTGATCATCAGGGTGAGAATGGTCAGCTTCCTGATTTAATTGGGAGGGGCAGAGTCATTAAAGACTATCTGAAGCCCCCTATTCATGGCTGGAGTTTTAAGAAGCTAATGGCAAACATTGAATTCAGTTATGCTCAACTCAACTGTGCCTATGAGGTCATCCGGAAGTGGACTAATTATTGGTTATTTCACATGGACTCTAATAAAAATGGATTACCGGAATACACGCATGGGAATGATTCAGGCTGGGATAATGGCTCTGAATTTGATCTGAATGGCGAGGCCCATCATAGGGGGCATTGGGAAAGTGCGAATTTGTGTGCCTACCTGATTCTTCAAATGGATGTTTTGGAAGAATTGGCGATTCGCCTGGATAAGCCGGAAGATGCGAAGCATTGGAAGCAAAAATCAGATAGCTTATTGTCTTTAATGATAGCTAATCATTGGGATGGTGAGAGGTTTATCACAAAAAATATTGAGACTGGTGATATCAACAAAAAGAGTCAGAGTTTAATGGCTTATCTTCCAATTGTATTAGGTGAGAAACTGCCTTCTGACATTCGCTTCCAATTAATTGATCAACTTAAGAATGACGGTTATTTGACCAAGTGGGGATTGGCTACCGAAAATCCGAATAGTGAATTGTATGGTGCTGACGGGTATTGGAAAGGCCCCATCTGGGCGCCCTCAACATTGATCATAGTGGATGGCTTGAAACAATGTGGTGAACATGAACTAGCCAGTCATGTGGCTGAAAAATTTTGTGATATGTGTCTACTGCATGGTTTTGCAGAAAACTATAATGCACTAACTGGTGAAGGATTACGAGACAAGTCCTATACCTGGACAGCCAGTGTGTTTTTTATTATGGCTCATGACTATTTGCAAAGCATCGATTCCAATCAAAGATAGAACTAAGCACTGATCGATTATTGCGATCAGTGATGGTTTGAGATATTATACCAATTCAATATCTAATTGCGCTGGTATAATACCGATACATAATCAGAGGGCGTTTAGAAGTGAAACGCACTAAAGGCACATTTTGATAAGTATAACTGGGATTTTAATTCCAAATAATCGAAGTAACAATGAAAAAAATAAAACAATACAGTTTTCTCTTATTATCAACTATTTTTAGCCTATTAGTGGCTTGCGATAATGGCGGCGAAACAACTAGTAATTCACTACCTGTTGTAAAGGTAAGTTCAAGCGAACCAGGTTACATCTATATAGATGGGCAATACACCGGCACTAAAACACCAGCAGAAATTACAGTGAGCAAAGGGGTTCATGTTATTGGTGTTGGTATGGAAGAGTCGGCCACCTATTTAAGAAGAGAGCTGGATGTTAGCAAGGATATGGATGTGGCTTTAGCAGCGTCAGATAAGCCGGAACCGAAAGTGTGGAAGGCCTTATGGGTCGGTATTCATGAGGTCACAGGACTCTCGGCTACCGGGCGTTGTAGTTCGCAGTTCAGCAAAGAAGAGTTGGATGCCGGTTTTGAATTTTTCCAATGGAGTATTGATAATCAATTTGAGCCTTATTCCTTCGGCACCATGAAATGGGAGGTAGAGCGGAAAGATATTGAAACACCTGTTGAATTGTATAAAGCCAGCAACACTTGGTTTACTTTGGAGCCCACGTCAATAACCGAGCTTATTCCCGAGGTAAAACCAGGCGAATACGATGCTGTTTTTGTGTTTTGGAGAGAAAGTGATGGCGCTTGTAGTTTTAGAAGTTCTTATTTTGGATTGGCCTGGACCGATCCCATGAATGAAACCATTAAGACCGGTTATGTCACTGTGAAATTTGATGCCGGATCAGATATCAATGAAAAAATTGAGTGGTATAAGAACAATGATCCAGGCGTGTGGGTGCACGAGTGGTTACATACGGTAGGAGAGACTTATTTTCAGGACAGAGGCGAGCGTTTACCTGAAAAAGGAGGGGATGGCCTGGTCATTCATGCTGCTGAAAAGTATGCATACACGTATCCCTGGATGGATTGGTACAGTGATTTTATCTCAGGTCGCGTTAAGGATTTAAGTGGTGGTAACCTCTATCGGGGCATAGGACCTGAGGCATTGTTGGAATGTTCATTGCGCGAATCAGCTGTTCAATAATAAAATGTGGAGTTTCTTTTCAAGTAATTCATAGAGTAAGTAGGACTAATTTCAGGACATGGCAAGCCAGCGCTTGCCATGTTTCTTTATGCAGGAAGTGAAAAGACAAACTTCGATCCTTTATCAGCATCTGATTCGACCCATATTTCACCCTTATGTGCTTCCACGGCAATCTTACAAAAACTAAGGCCTAATCCGGTAGAAGTGGCTTTACCTGATTTTTTGATTTTAACCTGTTTGTAGAGGTCAAAGATATCTTCCTGAAACTCTTTGGGAATTCCTTTTCCCTGATCTTTAATAGACAGTATCAGTTGCTTTTTATCATCAATAAACCGGTAACTTCCTTCAAGCGTAATGGTGCCCTTAGTTGGACTAAATTTAATGGCATTGGTCAGCAGATTCACATAAACCCGTTTGATGATGTCCCGATCGAAGGAGGTGATGATGTGCTCCATGGTATTCACAATTGAAATATCATTATCCGTAATTAAGAAATTAACATCACCAATGGCTTCTTCTACAACTTCCCGGATGTCTGTTTGTTGATGGAATATCTTTAAGGAGTGGTTTTCATATTTTCGCACATCCAGAATATTCTCCACCATGTATAACATTTGCTGACTCACGTTATGAATACGTTCCAGGTATTGGGCTTCCTTTAAAGAAGAGAGGCCGATTATGCCATTGAGCGGATTTTTCAAGTCATGCACGATCATACTGATGAGGGCTTCTTTAAAATATTCCAGTTTCAGATTCTGATCTAAGGTCTCCTGTAATTCATCCCGTTGGTGTGTCAACTCCTCTTTTTTCTGGATTAAGTCCGTCGTTTTAGCCCGTACCATCTGCTCCAGCTGTAATCGAATACGACGATGATTAACTATGCGTATTCTGTAGAGAGAGAAGATAATAAGAAGACAAGCCATTATTAATGCAACAATAAACAAAGCAGAGCGCCACCAGGGAGTGGCCTTTAGAATGGTTAAGGATTTTCCTGCACTTAAATCCGGTTCGTGGGTGAACGGATTAACCGGGTAAATATCTAAATGATAATGGCCTGGTTTTAGGTTGTGGAAAGAAATGACATTCTCTGTTGTAACTATTTTTCCCGGTTTGTTATCCTTTGATATGGAATAGGCAAATTGACCCTGATCCAGGTATTGATAATTGATGTTGTAGGGGGTAATGTTAAACAAGTCAATATGGTGGGGGATGTGAATGGTCTCTGCGTAATTAATGTGCTGATCCAACACAACCTGATCATTTATTATTTCATTTACTTTAATGATGTTGTTGTAAAAACTAAGGCCACTAATGAAAATCTGTTGGTTGGAGGGGGTGAATGAAAAGCGTGAAGGATCAATAATGTTAAATCCATTGATTCCCCCAAATGCCAGCCGTTCATCCTTCAGTTTTAAATAGGAACCGGGTTGGAATTCCGGCCCCTGGAGGTTGCTACTGTTCACAATTTCCCAGTTATTGCTGGGCGGGTAATAACGATATAAACCATTGGATGTACTGAACCACAGGTATTGGTATTGATCTTCAACAATACCATATACTTCCGTTTCACTGGAGATATAATTCAGGCGTTCAAAGTCATGTTTCGCAGCATTGTATTTGAAAACGCCTTTGTTGGTCCCGGCATATAAAACGGAATCAGAAGCCAGAAGACTGGTATAACTGATCTCGGTGATCACCCCCGGAAACATTTGGCCTTTGTAGTTATCCTGATCCAATAAAATCAAGCCACCTCCTGCGCTTGATAACCAGGTGTTTTGCTGAACAATATTTAATATGTGAAAGAAGTCCCGGATTTCAAAGCCATTTTGATGATAGACATTTATTTTATTGATGCCCTCCTCCGAGTATCTATAAAGGCCCCCATCCACACTGGCAATTAAATATTCATCAGCATTAGTTGCCGCGAAAGAGCGAATAAAGTTACTTTCAAGACCGCTATTTAGCTTGTTGTAGTTGATGATTTCTTGATCGGGTATACAAATTTTATACATTCCTTTATTGAAAGTACCCACCAGTATACATTGGTTTACTGTATCTGCCAGAAGAGCCGTGATGGGCGTGTTACTTATTTGTTGAAGTACGGATTGAACAAATAAATTCCCCTTTACAAAGCTTTTAAGCTCTTTATTCCATATGGCAAGGCCTTTTTCAGTGCCGATCCATATATTATCGCTATGTGCTTGTTCTGCAAAGCAATTTACAATGTTATTGGGTAGTTCATGGGTGGTTAGCTCATTTCTGTAATAATGTACTATGCCGTCACTAATTAGGTTGGCTTTACTTATTCCGGCTTTAAAATGTGCCACCCATAAGTTGTTTTTATCAATTAATACATCTTGTATTTGGCTGTTAGCTAATGAATTCGGAAAGAATGGCGAATGTGCAATGATTGAATAAGCATAATCAGCTTTAGACAATCTGACAATTCCCTTACCGTCTGTGGCTACAAGGATATCGCCGGTAGGATGATTAATGATTCGGGTTATTTCGATTCCTTTAAAGAGGTCATTAACTTTCGCAGGAATAGTCATGCGCGAATAATTTTTGTCGACCTTATATATGCCATTGTATTCCGTACCAACCCAATAGTTTTGTTGCAGGTCCTGATGTACACATATAACACCGGTAGTAGTTTCGGGCAATGATCCCACCTTTTGATAAGAGCCTGAATCAGTATTCAGTTCGATGACCTCCCCGGCATGGGTGAAAATTGTTAACAGGTTACCATATCTGGGAATGATGGCTCTGATGTCAGCAAATCCTTTTTCAAGTACCTCTGTGAAATCATAATTATCGAATTTTTCATCCTCATTATTATAGCTACACAGACCATATACCGTTCCAATCCAAAGCTTCTTATCCGTACCTTTATGGAAGCAATTAATGTAATTATCACTGATGGTTTCGGAAGTTAGTAGGGTATCCGCTTTATAGTGCTCGTATTCGCCTGTTTCAATATTAACATGAAATGCTCCATCGCCCCATGTACCTACCCAAATGTTGTTTTTAGGATATTCCATGATGGCTGTGATGGCCACGGAAGTGATGTGAGAAGAGTCGTTAATGAACTGCTTTAAAGGAATAAAATACTTTCCGGTGAACAGATCGACGCCTCGGCCAGTACCAATCCACATATAGCCATTGCTATCTTTGTAGAGATGAGAAACAGTACTGTTGGATAAACCATTGGATATATTAAACGATTGGAACTTTGTTTGTGCAATTCCAGAAGGATAATAAGCACAAACAATCATGATTAACGTGACGTGTAATCCATATTTGAGGTGGTTCAGAAACATGTGATGTTTATTAGTTGGCTTTGTTATTCTCTGGGTAATGCGTTGAAATAAGGTTTATAATATCATGTTTTGCTTTATTTGTCAAATATATTAAAATCCCTGACTAGTTTTCCAATTACTTCTTTTCATCTGGTCGATGTTAATTCATAATCAGGATAAGTTCAGAGGAGCTTTATGTCTTAAAATAGGTATATGGCATGTACATAATGGTACAGTTTTTAACTTACAATAACAGGATAGATACCATTTTTGGCACGGAGATTGGGATATTCCTATCAGATTTTTTTTCATAGATTTGGGTTAGGTTAGTAAAAAAGGAGACGAAACAACGGTTTCGCTCCTTTTTATCTTTTATACCACGACCATTTTTTCAGAAAGATCTTCTGCCGTTTTTTTATCTGTCAGTATCTCTACTAAACGAAGTGAAAAAGCCATGGCTGCACCAACGCCTTTTCCGGTTATTATATTTTCATCGGTTACGACCGGTTTCGTCGTAACATTTGCACCCTTCAAATGGGATTCAAAACCAGGATAACAAGTGACGGTTTTACCCTTTAGAAGTTCCAACTCACCCAATACCATAGGTGCAGCACAGATGGCAGCAAGCCATTTGTTTTCTCTGGCAAATTCCTGTATCAGATTCTTTAAGCCCGCATGGTTATAGAGGTTCGTAGCTCCTGGAATACCTCCGGGTAAGATAAGTATATCAGCCGATTTATAATTAATATCATTGAAGCAGGCATCTGCTGTCACTGTAATCTGACGGGCTCCGGTCACCTGGAGTGTATCAGAAATGGATACTGTAATGACTTCGATACCCGCTCTTCGCAATACATCTGCGGGGGTGAGTGCTTCCACTTCTTCAAAGCCTTCAGCCAGGAAAATTATTGCTTTTTTCATATCTAATTTCTAATTGGTCGTTGATTATTAACAGGATTTCTTGACGGGATATTAAAGATACAAAATATCATGCTGAAGCAGAACATTATTCAACGTTTAAGAAGAATATTTTCAGGTGTTACAGGTCTTTTGAAAAATCAATACTATTAATAAAACCGGTCCCATAAATCCAATTTTTCTATGCGGTTTTTTACCGAGCTTTGTGTACGCCCCAGCAGACGGGATACGGTTTGAATGGATTTACCCGAAAGAAATAGTTGTGTTAATTCGGCTTCTTCCTGTTTCGTCCATTTAGCATATTTTTTGGTGGCCTTTTGCCGGGCTACTTCCTTCTTTATTTTGAGATTAGTACCGGTTGTGATACTTTTCATCCCTTCCACATAAAAACCGGTGGGCAAGAGACGGATGGGGATGTGCAGCAGGCTTTTGGTCCTTGTTACTGCGACATATAATAAATTGATTTCTTCTTCCAGTGTTTTGGGATCTACCTCTTTGGCTTTGATCGCTCCTTGCAGATCCATCAAGTTTTGTTCAGACACAAAATCATCTTGTAAAAAAACTTCGTCATATTCCAGGCCTTTACTCTTGTGAACGGTTGAAAAGACCATATCAGCCTGGTCACGGTTCGCTTCATCCACGTGACAATCTTTTATCCGTTTCATGAAGAACGGGATGTCGTTGTGGTATTTTTCCACTAAGTCAACCAGTGATTTCAAACTGGTATCTTCGGTTTCTTCCACATAATCTTTGAGGTGATCAAAACTTGGAATGCCGGCAATGAGTGGATCACGGATTTGGTGACGTTCACCATTGTATAAATTCAAAATGTCATAAACTGACCCGCCTTCATCGGAAAAAGTATAGGAGCTTAGCTGGCCTTCAAAATAGATACTTTTTAGTTCCCGTTGTTGAATCAGCAATTCAATAGCCCGGGTGAGTAAGGCACTGTTGGATCGTGCCAGTGTAGCCCGATTAGCGATTGATTGATGACGGCCCATACCATGAATCTGACTTCTTCCGTTGAGTCCGATTTGGGCTTTTAGATGTAATACATTTTTGGCCAACAAGGCTATTTCTTCATTAAAACGAAAACTGTAGGAGAGGTGTTTAACTGTAAAGTCGACCTGTTGCAGGGCGTTGGTAGCAAATCGCCAGCCATAAATTTGTTGGTGTTGGTCGCCAATGATCAGCTTTTTTGCTGATTGGTTCAAAAATGCACTTAACATGGATGGGGATGCATCCTGTCCCTCATCGAAAAGAATGTATTTATAGGGTAGTTGAATCTGTGATAGTTGGAATTGCTTCAGGTAGAAATCGTGAATAATTTCAATTTCAGCTTTGTGCATTTTGGCCAAAAAATGACGGGTGTAATGCAGTATCAGCTCATATTGTTGGGTGACAAAATGGATGCTTTCCGGCTGATAGATGGTGTCCAGATAGTTCAGATCAGCCACTTTCCGGGCATCACTATTACAAAAATAACGCACAAAACGCATTACATGACTGGCCAGTTTCAAATGTGTTAATTCACCTGGCATGCTTGGAATACCAAGTATTTGAACAACCTCCTGAGGTTTATAATCAAAGCGTATTTTATATCGGCTATGGGGCACTATTTGCCGGAAAGCCAGTGAATGCGCTGTCTCTACTTTAACATTGCGGATACCTTGTTTGGAAAGTTTTTGTTCGGCCTCGGCTTTCACTGATTTATTAAAGGCCAGGTAGAGAATGGGTTTAGACGGTCGATGTTTGGCATATTCCAGGATCGTCGTGGTTTTTCCCGATCCTGCCACTGCATTGACCTTGAGATCGCCCTCAAAGTTGATGATATCTTTTTGCTCGTCCGTTAGTTTCATCCCCACAAAGTATTTTAGGGATACAAAAATATCCTAAAAGGTAGCTGTCCGCAACCTTTTAGGATATTATCTCTTTATGCAAAACGTATCTTATTGGAGGGCAATATCTCCCTGCTTAATTAATACAATTTTTTCATTTAGCTTGCGGGTCACCAGGTTCATAAAGCGTTTCAGCTCTTGGTAATCTTTGGCCTGGTAGCTTGGTTTACGAAAATTAAAAATACTTACCAGTTGTATTTTATCATCACCAAAAGGTTGAGCCTGATAACTGAATTCAACATTAGCCGATTTCATTTGACTCTTTTGTGGGAGCATATCAACAGTATATCCTTCAGGCAGATTGATTACAGTTGTATATTTAGAGGCTTGCGGATAAATGAGATCAATAGGCAAAGTACGTTTTTCTTGTTTAAACCAGTTTTCTTTTGGGGGAAGAGATAAAAAAGGAGAGATGATGATTTGGTCATCAATCATATCCACTGAATGATCGAAAGAAAATGAACATGAAAATGGTTTATTATTATCATGCAGATTTTTTACTTCTAAATCATTAGTCAGCTCCAGGTTTTTATTGGAATAATATTCACTGTAGGCTTCCTCATCAGAATAGAAATCTTTCCGCTCTTGTACAGCCTTAAATCCTTTGTATTTAATCTGGCAATCACCAGATAGTTTGGAGGCATCAGGCGAAACGGAATATTGCAAATACGTTTCTGTAACGGAAGGTGTGTAATTTGAAATGTTCACCCACTGCTCTGTATCTTCATTGATAATGAACCCTTTCCCATTGATGCATTTTGCTGGAATAATCTGATTGGAGTAGAAAGGATCGGTAGCGTCCAATAGTCTCTTTTTTCCATCTACTTCAACTAAAATAAGTACATAATTAAACTGATCTAAAAATGGAAAATCGGTAGCTACCCTGCCATGTTTTCGGGTGCTAATAATAATGGGTTCTGCTTTAACCCCTGTACCCTGAAGTAAACCTAATGCCAGGAGGTTTAGGTTAGCAGCATTACCAGTTTTTTTCGATTCAAACGCTTTCATCTCCTCAAATACCAACACCCCGTGACGATTATCCCATTTGTAGTTTTGCTTGACATGGTTAAGCACCTCATTGACTCTTTCGTTTTCTGGTAGACTGGCCCAATGATTGAACTCTTTTTCCCCTCTCTTGCGGGCCTTTTTGATGTATTTACCAAACTTTTCATCGTCCATTAATTCTTCTGAAAGTTTTGGCCAGGTCTCCATGATTTTTTGCTTATAACCTGTTGGGCTTATATATTCAGCTAATTGAAAATCAATTTTTTTTATGAAGTCATTACGTGATGAAATATAGCTCTCATCCTGAAAGGAGGGCACATTTTTGAGGACAAATTCATAGATCATCTCTTTGTATTCAATACCACGATAGCTATTTCCAAGTCCCCTTTTTTCATAGGAATCAAATCGGGTTAAGCTAGTTACTCCTTGAACGCGGTAGCGATATGAGAAGAAAGGAATCATGGCTATTTTATATTCACTGTGCAGTACCGGGATATCAGTTTGAAATTCCCAGTCACGAAAAAACAGTAAAAACGGAGATTCTATAACATAGGAATATTCGATGATGGAACCTGCCTTTATCTTTGGCATGGCAAACTTTTTAGAGAACCAATATTTATTAATGTCTTCTTTGTATACTTGTTTGTTGTCGAAGAGGGTTTTCTTTATGTGTCCCGATTCCATATTATAGGTGAAGCCTTTTATGTTTCGCACTTGGTCCCGATCGTTTTTGCCTTTATAAAGAGGGATCTCAATTTCAGCCTGATCAAATCCGGCCTCATTGAATATTTTGATGCGTGTATGGCGCTCAAACCGTATGACAAAGCCTTGGTCGGTCTGTACAAATCGGGCTTCGGCCCGATCAAAGAGAACCACGGCAGGTGCATCCGTTTCATACTCGCATGCTTTCAGCTCCAGTTCTTCAGGATTTAATATACCAAATTCAAATGTTTCCTTACCATGAATAGCAGAAAAAGATATGAGACAAATTACCAGAAGTAAGATTGAACTTTTCATTTGGATAAGTTATAGGTTATGAGTGTTTTTTGTTGTTCGTGTTTGGATATTTGACTTATAAATTGGTAGAATGCCTTATATACATCCAATTCATATTGCCCGGCATTGATTGTTAGTTGTCGTACTACCGTTAGTTGATTGTTTTTAAGGGAATAGGATCGCTGGTAGTGACCAAATGAACCAGCAACAGTACTATTTTTAAGGCCGGCTACATTCGCAATGTTTTTGGGCAGGATATACTGAAACGTATCCACTTTCACAATCGGATAGGGGATCAATACTGGTTGGGTACGCTTCTCTGGTTTTTCTAGTTTTATATTAAAAGGGTTAAGCGGTTTCAACAAAGCTTTAGATCCTACATTATCAAATACATGCGGGATAGTACCAGTTAAGGATAGCTGCACATAAGTCGAATCGCGATTAGGTATTGATATTTCATAGTCTTCAATATCCGTACCTTTAATTAATTGAAACCGATCTATAATATCAGTTTTCTGTGATTTGTTGACATGCGTTTCTAATCCTTTAAAAAACTCAAATCTTGGCCCTTTTATCTTTCCCGTGGTGGTAAAAGAGGCCGTGCCATCTGACTTTATGTTAGCCTGGTGGAGATATGATTCCTTTACCTCTTCAGCAGTTAGTTTTGGGCTTCGAACCAACCGGCTATTGTCTTTTTCGATTAATAAAACATCTCTGTTTTGGGTAAATGAACCCAGGTAATTAAACGGCAGTGTAGAGCTCGTGCATTCCAGCCAAATGGTATCAGTGGGTTGTGGGACACAAAGAATAACATGGTTGAATTGTTGAGAAGGAATATCAGAATTAATCGGTTCAGGATATTTTCCGGCATACACATCGGTATATATACTGTAGATACCTGCTTCCTTTAAAAGGGCCTTCATATAATTGCTCAGAGCCTTACAATCTCCATATTTATTTTTGCCCACATAAGTGGCCGGGTAGGGGCACAATCCACCAAAATCCATCGATACATTAACATAACGGGTGTTATCTTGCAAGTAATGATATAAGGTTCTTATTTTTTCATGATCATTTGACAAAGGCTCGGTCAGTTCATGTACCTTACTTCGATCCTCATCGGTTAGAATATCAAGCCCTTGATTCATTAAGTTTACCCAGTTTCCATAGGTGGTCCATGATTCAGTATTTCCTGTCAGACCATATTGAAATTCGAGAGGAACTACTATTACTGTTGGAATGATCTGGTTGATCGAAGGTGCATAGTTTTCACCCTGGGGGCGGATGATGCTATCAGTGCTCCAACTATAAATGGTCTTCTCATTTAAATGCTGAATGTGGCCGGGTTCAATATGTTGCTCATGTATGCGAAGTTTTGTGTTAACAGGCACTTCTACTTTTAATGAAGCTTTAATAACTGGTATCTTTTGATCCAAAGCAGGTTTCCAATGATCCAATGCGATAAATGCGTCCTCATCTTGGGTATAGCTGTATTTGATAACATATGGGTATCGGTTGTGAATTAACTTAAAGGAGGCTATTTTGCGATCGCTATGGAAGCTCACATTTGAATAGGCACTTGTATGTTCAATATCTTTACTTTTCAACCTTCTGATCACATTGCCGAAGATATCTTCAATATGGCCATTCAAATTTTTCAGTGGAGTGTCTTCCTGGTATGGGATATTAAACTCAGCGTAGTTCGTTCCTTTCGCATTATTGATTTGAAGGACGTAGGAGGTATGGGTATTTACAGTTCTTCCGGAATAGGTGATGTGCGTATCATAGGAAATAACTTCACAGTCATAGGTTTGAGCGGAGGTAATGCTGGAGTATATTAACAGTAGCAGGAATAGGTTCCTTAATTGCATTTTTTACTTGCAAAGATAGTTTTTCATAATTAGTACCAAAAATGAATTTTTGTTTTATTGATAAGGGGTTTATGTGGCAGGCATGTTTATAATAAGGGTTTATAATTTGGGTGAATCGCTACTTTTATAGAGGAATCCACCCAAATCAGATTTACGGGATATTCACTGTGAGTTCGGCGCCTGCCAAGTCAGAGTCACTGCCGTAATCAATGACTCCCAGAACTGAATATTTCCCTGACTCCAGATCGGAAGGGAGCACAAAACGGATTTGGCGAATACCTTTGGGTAAAACGGTAAAACCTTTGTTTTTAATGCGCTTCATTTCGCCTGTATTCAGGTTGACAATGTCCAGATAAGGTGCGCAATTTAAGATGGTTGGTCCGGTGTTGTGTACGTCCATTGTCAGTACCTGTAAGGTATCATCAGGCGTTGATTTCATTTTGAAATTATCCACCTGTGCTTCTTTATGGGTGATGCCTGGCGGGGTTTGGAATATGTGAATTAAAAACTGGAAGGTTTGTAGGATTTGCATTCCCACAACATCACTTCCTTGCTCATTGAGCCTTGTATTTTCTTTTGTCACCTTTACGGCTGCCACGGCCCACCTCACACTATTGGCTTCAGGTGTATTGGGTACTTGCAGTAAAACCTGGACATCCTGAGTCTGGCCCGCCTGAAGTTCAAAAAAGGCCGGCGAAGCAGATAACCATTCCGCACAACTGTATGAATTGTTTTCCGCTTCAGTCAATTTTGTTTTTCCTTTGTTACCCTCTGACATGAAGCTGTTAAAGGAGACTAGAAATGTCTCTGCCTGGAGGCCATTGTTAGTGACGCGAATCAATTGACTTTTATAATCACCTAAATCACCTTCAAAATAGAGTCGCGATGGTGATACAGACACGCTTTGTGAGAACAGAGGCCAGCATAGAATTGTCAAAAGGAGTAAGGTAATGTTCTTAGTTAAATTCTTCATGGTCTTATCTAATTAAAGGTTAATCTTCAAGATTATTATATTGGGTTATGGTGCTCTCCTGGGTATTGTATTTCTTTTTGAAATCCTTGAGGTAATTTTTGGCTTCTTTTTCGGTTGAGAAGGCACCTACTGAATAGTAAAAGGTAAAACCTTTCGTATACATGTATACAATTTTGATACCGGGTAATTGTGGGGCTAAATCATCCGCTGCATATTGAATGGGTGATGCTTCTATCTGAATTCGATAAAGTGCTTTATCACTATCTGTTTCAATGGTTTTAAGGATCAATTGGGTTTCTGGGTCCTTGGCAGGTAGATCCGTAGCTTCATCTCTTGTTTTAGTCGTGTCTTTCTTTTTTGAGAAATCCATTTGTACCGCCCTGGCTTCATTGAACCCGGCTAGTTTAATTTTTGAGGTCAGTTTTTTTGCTTTTCCTTTACTTCCGGCTGGCTCAGATAAGTAGAGGTAGTTCTCTCCGGTGCCTTTCAAACAATAGATGGTTGTGATGGTCTGAAGAGTATCAAATTCACTACGCAGCATTCGTTCCCGTTCATCAGGATAGAGTTTAACTACCCATATCTTTCCTTCTCCCAGGCGGGGGCTAACTGGTAGTAAATCAGCATTGGTATCTTCTGTTGTTTCTCGCTGATCTGAAATTGGAGAGGTATCACTACGTTTAAGCCTTACATTTGGGTTTTTACCACCACCCATATTTATTTTGCGTTGTTTTTCAACCAGGTGGAAACCGATATTGTAATTTTCACCGGCGTCCCTTATCACTACCGGGATATTGTTCTCCATAAAACTGAAGCGGCTACCAACGGCCCCTTCGTTAATAGATACAATATATTCGCCGGCCGGTAAGTAAACGGAATAATTACCAAAGTAATCTGTCAAAGTGCTTTGTGTCTGCCCGGTAGCCTCATTCATGGCTGTTACCCGAATATTATTCAGTTTTATCTCTTTATCGTCAGAGTAAATATCGCGTTCTACAAAAATAGAACCGCTTAAACGGGCTCCTTTGGAGAGGGGAATATAGATGGTTTTCTTCCTGTCGATCAATTGGTAGAAAGAATTGCTTTCGAACCAACCACCCATGGTTGTAAGAGGAATGGACTCAATGAGGTAATTGCCAGTAGGCAGATGCCTGTATTCTGTTTCCCCGTTCACATCTGTGATTAATTCAAAGTTTTCATTTTGGTGCATAATGGTTGGATCTTCCACCATGGCTACATCTGTTTTAGTTAACCGGATGAGCATGTTTTCAAATCCTTCTTCGTTGATGTCTTTAATATTATTGCCATTTAAGTCGCGAAACACAATTACCTTAGCCGAATGGTTTTGTTTATAACTAATGGGAGCATTGATGTTGAATTTGATCCCAAAACCAAATTCCAGATTTGTGGTGGTGGTGGCCGGTACCAATTGATCTTGCCGGACCACTACCGATGAGGGTTGCCGTGTTTGTGGATATTCACCATTGGCATACAGTAAATAATTACTGTAGACGGAGAATCTAAATCCATTTTTGGCGTAATAGAATAACTCAGGTCGAAACACCATTTGATGGCGTTTGCGGAAAGTGGAATAGTAGTAATTAAGATTGGTATGAAGTTGTATTTTCTTTTTGGCAAACCAGAAGTCTGAATACACCATGGTGTAAATTTTTTGCATGTTTTCTTCTGTGCGGGAGTACTCTAACTGTTCAAATAAATAGTGAGGTCCATAGTAATAACGGATATTTGTATTTAACTTTTTGTATCGGACAGCAGCCCGTGCATGGGCTACAAAAATGTCATCAATATGTTCATGGTCCGGAAAGCTATTATAACCTAAGAATGCAGTGGAGAAAAATGTGAATTGTCGTTTCATACGGGTGCGATATTCCAGATTGACACCACCTGCGTTCACGTCTAATTGGTGTGATTGAAAGCTTGTGTACTCGGGACGAATAGAATAGTTATGCCCGTTATGTGCACTTAAAAGTTGTAGAAAATAGTTATCGCGCAGGTAGTAAGATGAATCCGTAACCAATTCATTGGTAATAAACGTTCTGTTTTTAGTATCATAGGTCGAATAGCCAGCCCGGGCGTTTAAAGTCGGGTTTATGCTATAGCCTAGTAATGCATGCAGGGAAAAAACACCACGTCGGGGTGAAAAGGCCGGAGAGGAGTAAAAGCCGTTCAGGTAAAAATTAAAATCCTGATGACTCCCTGAATAGGTTAGTTTTCCCATATATCCTGATGTGGTCGGTTGATCATCACTCTCAAAATAGGCCGCTTCAGAGCTAAAACCACCGCCAACTTGTACTTTATGATTTGGGTTAATGGTATAATTGACATCGGCAGCACCAAAATTATCTTTGACCTGACGAAACGCAAAATCAGCCATTTGGAAGTAAGCATTGGCCTTCAGGGTTTTCATTGTGTAACCATAAGAGATTCCATATCCACTTTGAAATCCGGG
>Ga0193953_1000493_pt1 | contig 21203 bp, 14 predicted proteins | sample BB_4_MG_FD_140325 | JGI IMG/M metagenome (GOLD analysis project Ga0193953, IMG submission 140325) | Microbial mat bacterial communities from the Broadkill River, Lewes, Delaware, United States - BB_4_MG | ecosystem: Environmental > Aquatic > Freshwater > River > Microbial mats | place: USA... | reverse complement strand
TGCCGCACAGCATTGAAAACACAACCGGTTTATTCCATACGAGCGTTCTGGATGAAAATACAGGTAGCGCCAGCTTTGCCTATTTATCATCCATTGGCAACGGCCCAATAATTGACGGTCTCACTAAAGCTTGTACCGGAAATGCCATAGTGCTACAAACAAATGAGCCACACACCAATTACAAATGGTACAGTGAATTTTCCGATCCCCAAGTATTGTCTACAGATGCTTCCATTTCAGTCACTGAATCGGGCACCTATTGGGTGACAACCCAAATGGAATCAGGCGGATGTGAGCAAACTGATACAGTAGTGGTTGAATTCACAGGGCCTGAATTTGATTTAGGACCTGATCAGATGGTTTGCCCGGGTGAAGAGGTAAAGCTTGCCTTACCGGCCGGGTTGGGAACTTATACCTGGTATGATGGAAGCACAGATAACACCAACACGGTGGTTGTGGGTCCCGGCGATAACATGGATGTATGGGTGGAAGTCACCGATAATAGTGAGTTGGCCTGTAGGAACAGGGATCAGGTGCACCTGGAGGCATATGATACACCTGCATTGACCATTCCTTCTGAATATGCGGTCGTTTGTGTTGGCGAGGCCATCCATTGTAATAACGAATATGACCGATATCAATGGTATATTGATAATGCAGAACAATCAGGAGAGACAGAATCATCAATTATTGCGACAAAGAGTGGTACGTATACCGTGGAGGGATGGAATGATGAGGGATGCAGAAGCACACAAAGTATTGATGTTATGGTACACGCGTTACCTGAAATTGCAATAAATGATGTCATTAACTGTTATGGTCAGCCCCAAACTTTTAGTGCCCCGTTTGGAATGGATACCTATGAATGGACGAATGGTACAAACATACTTTCACATCAGAAAGATCTGACATTGGACCAGCCCGATAATATACAATTAAAAGTAGTTGATGGAAATGGTTGTAAAGGGGTGGCAGACTTTAACTTTTCCTGGCATGCGAATATTCTATTTGAAGTAAGCAGTACGTTTACAGAGGTTTGTGAAAATAACTCATTTTCGATTGAATGTACAGCCGGCCTGGAAAACTATTATTGGGAATTAGTAAGAAGCGATGGAACATGGTCTGTTTTACCTGCCACTACTCCCGGAAATGTTTACATTGACGAATGCGCATCGCTTACTGATGACGCTGGAATGTATATAGTTACCGCAAGAGATAATTTCGGCTGTGTGGTAACTAATAGTATTGATGTCAACATTAATCCGCTGCCCGTATTCGATCTGGGGCCTGATATTATCACCAATGATCCTAAGGTTACCTTGAGCGGTCCTTCCGGCTATACCTTGTACGATTGGTCAAATGGCTCCACCACCCCCATAATAGTGGTGAATTCCAGCGGCGACTATTCATTAACGGTGACGGATGAATTGGGCTGCAAAGGGATGGATGAAATCAACGTCACCTTTGATCAGGCTACCTACATTCCTGAAACAAACCAGGCGCCCATCACCCTCTACCCCAATCCATCCCAAGGAACCGTATATATTGATCGCAAGCCTGGCATTACCATTCAAAACATCCAGGTATTCAACAGCAAAGGAGAATTGACTCCCGTACAGCTCACTATGAAAGCTGATCAAGCCACACTAACCGGCCTGCAACCGGGCCTCCATTTTGTGATTGTTCAAACTGAAGCAGGTCATTTTCAATCTAAGGTTATCGTCAAATAATACCCTGCTTATTTTACATGCTCACCAGGTCGCACAACCTGTAGTCGTTACTTTCAGAAGTTGCAATTACAGGTTGTGTTTTTTTGCCTGAACTTTTGCATAATACCCTTTCCTTACTTATTCATTACTACTCGTCAACAACCAGGCTCATACTTTTTTTCACACTTTTAATAGTGTCGATAAACTTTCCTGGCCGCTAAGCAATTGATTCAATCGGTGCATTTTATAACCAGCCAGCGTTGCCCGCCTCAATGTAAAAGCTTCTGCTGAAAAGCGACACAAACCGATTAAAATATTCCTTGGTGTACTTGCCAACCTGCAAAAGAACATTAACGATTGTGCCCACGGGAGTACCTTAATAAAATTCCATTGTAAAACAATGTTTTATGAAGGTATTTTTTTATAAATTAGCAATACAGGGCACCCTTGACTATTTAGTTTTTTTTAGCGCATCTATTTTTTCAATTTATAAATCGTGATTTCTAATCAGAATAAATTTCGATGGCCCCCGAATCAGTGATAAAACCAATTAAAAACGTATACATCCAGACTGTTTTGTAAAGAGTTAAGGTAACAATCAAAAAACAGATAAGGCTTTATGAAAGTGAATCCCAAACGAATTGCCTCCACTACTCTATACCCTCTCTTCCTGATGGGATTCATTTTACTATTCGCAGCCTTTAACCAGCAACCCAAAGATATTTTAACGCCCGAGGAGAGAAACTGGTTGAATCAACTGGATAGAGAACTGATTTATGCCCCTGATCCCTCTTTCCCGCCACTCGAATTTTTCGATGAAAATGGCCTAGTAAAAGGCATCGCTTCTGAATACCTGGAAATAATATCCAAAAGACTTAATATCAAAATCAGAACAGTCAAATACGAAACCTGGTCCCAGATTATTGAAAAAGCAGAAAATCATGAAATTGATTTCTCAATGATTGTCCACCCTACCAAAAAACGATTGGAATACTGGAACTTCACCGAATCTTATATAACTGTTCCCAATGTGATCATCGTGAGAGATGAAATCAAATCGGATGTAGAAATGCAGGATCTGGCCCATAAAAGAGTGGCAGTAGTTAAAGATTATTCCATCAACGAATATATTGAAGAAAACTATCCTGAAATAGATATTGTGCCGGTAACGAATGTACTGGAAGGAATCATAAGGGTATCCTTATTTGATTTGGATGCTGCTGTTGTTGATCTTCCTTCAGCTGCATATTACACACGGGAAGAATTTCTGGACAACCTGAGAGTGACAGAAAAAATTGAATTTGTATACCATTTTTCCATTGCAACGCGAAACGACTGGCCACATTTGAATAACATCCTTCAAAAGGGATTAGATGCGATATCAAACAAAGAAAAAGAAGAAATCTATAACCGCTGGATAACATTAGAGATGGATCCTTTTTGGAAAACAAAGGAGTTCTGGTTCTTAACATTGGGCATCTCTTTTGTTTTCCTACTTTTAGTCAGCTTTGTATTCGTTCTGGATAAAAAAAACAAAGCGTTGAAAACAGCTACCCGACAAGCCAATGCTGCCAATCAGGCCAAAAGCGTCTTTCTTGCCAACATGAGTCATGAGATTCGTACCCCAATGAATGGGATAATTGGTTTTACTGACCTGCTTCTGGAAATGTCTGTGGAAGAAAAACAAAAAGAATTTCTCACGATTATATCCAAAAGCAGCGATTCTCTGCTGAAAATGATTAACGATATACTGGACTTATCAAAAATTGAAGCCGGAAAAATATTCATAAATGAAGTGCCGGTAAATATTCGTGCACTGCTAGAGGAGATCAGTGATTTATTTTCGCTCAAAATAAAAATAAAGGGGCTTGATTTTCTTCTGGATATCCAAAATGAGGGATGTGATTGTATTTACATGGACAACATACGCTTAAAGCAGGTTCTGATAAATATTGTTGGAAATGCTGTTAAATTCACCCAACAGGGGCATGTAAAAATTTCAGCAGTTACCTCTAAATCCACTTCCGATAAATCATTTTGTATGTTGCAAATCACCATTGAGGATACAGGGATAGGTATCCCTGAAGATCAGCAAAAACTGGTATACGATGCCTTTTCTCAAGCCACAAATATTGATTCAATGCAACATGGCGGTACCGGTCTAGGACTAACCATTACCAGAAAACTGGTAGAATTGATGAATGGAACTATTGAATTTAGCAGTATTCCTAACAAAGGCACACGATTCACGCTATCTTTTAAAAATATAAAAATACGAACCAAAAAACCTGTACCTATTGCTACCAGCCCTACAGCAGACAAACCATTTAATTTCAAAAAAGCATCAATACTTGTCATTGACGGCTCAGCCACTTCGTGCCGGCTTATCACTGAATACCTAAAACCATATCGCCTGGAGATTCGCACAGCCTCGAACAGCATTGAGGGTATTGAGAGCATTTCCACCCATTTACCGGATTTGATAATAATCGACATAAAAATGCCTTATACCGATGGCTTTGCATTTCTTAGTGAATTACGAAAGCTAGGATATTATGAAAAGGTTCCGATCATTGCCATTTCAGCTACTGTCATGAGCGAGTTCGAAGATCAGGTTTTAAAAGCTGGGTTCTGTTGCTTGCTTAAAAAGCCTTTAAAGAAAAGGGCACTTATTATCGAATTGAAAAAACATCTTAACTACCAAGTGTAGAGTTTGTTTTGCCTCATTGCCTCCTCCCCTTTGATTACAACAAGGAATTGATGTTTCAAGGTTTGTGACCGCTCAGCATTCACAGCCTTACATCCATCCACTGCCTATGCACACCTGCCTGCTTGCCGGTTTTAGGCATCATGGCCCACCTGCAGGAGTATTTTCCATTGTGGGTTCCTTCTCCAAAATACCGCATCGCTGCAGAAACTGCACCTAATTGGGCCAGAGCATTCAGCCCTGGCCTGACTTTTCCGGCCTCAAAAAACTGGTTGACAAGCCCAGTCTTTGTTGGATTTGAGTCCAAGAATGCGGATCTGTTTGTACAGATCGTCGAAGTTGCCGCCCCATTCGTCGAAACAATCCCCTCAAACGTCTAAATCATTTCTTTCAGAGGCCTATTACCATCTACATTTGATTAAAACAAAACAACAATGAGCACGCGATACCTATTTATATTATGCTTGCTAATTCCCGCATTAATGCAGGGACAAGACACCCAAAAATGGACACTGGAGGAATGCATCCAATATGCCTGGGAAAATAATGTAGTACTTCAGGAAAATGACAACTTCGCCCGATTGGCGCAAATCCAACTGGATCAATCCAAAGCCAATCAGGGGCCAGACTTAGCCCTTTCGGCCCGTCACAATTACTCGTATGATAATCGCTATTCATTGGAATCGGACAGCTGGAATCGCGAATCGAACCAAGCCACGTCGATTACTTTAGGCTCAAGCATTACACTATACAATGGCGCCAAACTTAAAAATACCATCCGGCAAAACAGCATGAATCTGGGAGCTACTGAGACCTCCTTGCAAACGCGCCGGGAAATGATCAGCCTGGAAGTACTGAATGCTTATATCAACGTTTTATTGAGCAATGAGCAGCTTAAAAACGATGCCAGTCAACTGGAAACAACCCGGGAAGAATTAAACGATGCAAAAGAACGGAAGCGCATAGGCCTCATATCAGAAGCCGATTTGCTGCAAGTAAAATCTCAACTGGCGAATGAGAAGGCGAATGTAATCCTTGGCGAAAGTAATGTTCAAATGGCTAAAGTCAACCTGATGCAAGCGATGAACAGGCCCATCAGTCCTTATTTTTCAATTGCCATACCTGATATATCATCACTCCTGGCAAATCCCATCAGCGAAAATGCCGATGAAGTTTACCTGGCTGCACTCAATTTCTATCCCGAAATAAAAAGTGCTGAATACCAAGTGGAAAGTGCACTGACCGGGATTGATATTGCCAAATCATCGACCCAACCAGAACTATTCTTATTTGCCAATATGGAAACCAACTACAATTCATTGAGCAATTATTCTGGTTTTGCTGATCAACTCACGCACAATTGGGTACCAGCTACAGGTCTCACCCTGTCCATCCCCATTTATCAGAAGAAATCGGCGCAAAGCAAAATCAAAACAGCGCAAATTGAAGCTGATAATTCCTATTTGTATCTCACCGATACGAAAAATAACCTGCGAAAAGCCATTGAGCAGGCCTGTGTGGATGCGGCTTCAGCAAGCGCAGCATACAATGCCATGAAAGAATTATACAACGCGCAAAGGGAATCTTTCAATGTGGCAGAAGAGATGTTCAGACAAGGCATTATTAGTACGCTGGATTACCTCATCCAGAAAAATGACCTGGCCACAGCCAAAAATAAACTCAGTCAATCGATCTATGATTTCCTGCTGAAAACAAAGGTAGTGGACTACTATAAAGGCGAACCAGTACAACTGTAATTTATTAAACACAAAAAGATAAACACCATGAATAAAGCAGGTAAAAAAACGAAACGACTTCTCTTGTCAGTCCTGATTTTCATCGTTGCAGGTGTCATCATTGTTCTGGCTGGTTTTAACGGAGGCAAGAGTATCCACATTGAGACCACAACAGTGAAGAGAGGATCAGTCAGCAACACCGTTTCAGCCACCGGTACATTAGAAGCTATCAATACGGTGGTGGTGGGGACCCAGGTTTCGGGCGTTATTGAAGCCATTTACGTAGACTTCAATTCGGAAGTCCGGAAAGGACAATTATTGGCCGAGTTAGATAAATCTATTCTGCAAGCCGGCTTAGATGAAGCGGAAGCGGCCGTTTATGATGCCAAAGCTGAATACGACTTTCAGAAAAATAATCATGAACGGAACAAAACGCTTTACGACAAAGGGCTCATTGCCCAGGCGGATTACGATTTGGTGGTATATAACTACAAAAAAAGTGAAGCATCATTGAAGTCGGCTCAGGCTAAATGTGACAAATCCCATAAGAACCTGGGCTATGCCACCGTCTATTCACCTATTGATGGCGTGATCTTGAACCGGGTGGTTGAGGAAGGGCAAACGGTAACTGCCAGCATGAATACACCTGAACTGTTTACAATTGCCAATAATCTGACCGAAATGCAAGTGGAAGCCGATATTGATGAAGCGGACATTGGCCTGGTAAAACAAGGTCAGCGAGTCGTATTTACCGTCGATGCCTTCCCCGATGAAACCTTTAACGGCTCCATTGAAGAAGTGCACTTGCAGCCCCAGGAAACATCCAATGTGATTACCTATACCGTTATTGTTTCTGCTCCCAATCCCCAGATGAAACTTAAACCCGGGATGACCGCTTCTATCAATGTATTCGTGGAGGAAGTAAGCGATGTATTGACCATTGAAGGGAAAGCTATCCGTTTTGCACCTGATCGCAACCTGATGGTGGAATTGATGAAATCACTACCCGAAGATCAACGGCCCAAACGTAGTAATAAGCAACTGTCCGGATCTGCTATGAATCCTAAGAATGGCAGGATGGAAAGATCACCTGGTTCACCGAAAAACGAAGCTCAGGATGACGCTTTTAAGCGGGTGTGGATAAAAGAGGGTGATTTGATACGCCCGGTTATGATTGAAACTGGCATTGACGACGGCAACTTGGTGGAGGTTATCTCCGGCCTGGAAGCCAACATGCAAGTGGTTACCGGCATGTCATTGGAAAAAAAAGAAGTGGAAAAAGATGAATCTACTGCATCCAATCCATTTATGCCTCAACGCCCCGGCAGAAAATAGTCAGTCACCTAACCTGGACGAGCCAGAAAGTACCAGGCTAATTAAAGGACATGTAAAGTATTTTCTGCCAAGAAGAACACGAATATAAATTGGTAAGGCACTAAAACAGAATGAATCATGAGTGATCAAGCGATTATAGAAGTACAACAACTGACAAAAGACTACCAGGTGGGCAGCGAGGTGGTTCATGCACTAAAAGGCGTCAACATGCGTATCGATCCCGGTGAATTTGTAGCAATCATGGGCGCCAGCGGATCCGGCAAATCGACCATGCTAAATATCTTAGGTTGCCTGGATAAGCCCACCCAAGGGGATTATTACCTGGAAGGCTCCAATATTAAATCCATGAATAAAAATCAGCTGGCTGAGATACGCAATTTACAACTGGGTTTTGTCTTCCAATCTTATAACCTGTTACCACGTACTTCGGCACTTGAAAATGTGGAACTGCCCCTGCTCTATAATCCGGCTGTTAAAAGTCGTGAACGGCGTCAGCGCGCCGAAGCAGCCCTGGAATCGGTTGGTCTGACCGACCGCATGTACCATCTGTCAAACCAGCTATCAGGTGGTCAACAGCAACGCGTTGCCATAGCCCGGTCATTGGTGAATGATCCGGTGATTATTCTGGCTGATGAGGCCACCGGAAACCTGGACTCCAAAACATCTTATGAAATCATGGCCCTGTTTCAGGAGCTCAATCAAAAGGGAATTACCATTGCCTTTGTGACGCATGAACCGGATATAGCCGCATTTACATCACGCCAGGTAGTATTTCGGGATGGTCTTATTACTAAAGACCAGGCGATTAAAAAACAAGCAAGTGCCCAGACTGCATTGGATAAGATACTATTGGAAGCTCAATTTGAAGGTTAAAAAAGAAAGAAAACCATGAATATTATTAATCTCATCAGAATCGCATTAAATGCCATGAAGCGTAATAAATTCAGGGCATTCCTTACCATGTTGGGAGTGATTATTGGCGTAGCTTCCGTGATTGCTATGCTGGCCATCGGCCAGGGATCCAAAGAGAGTATTCGCGAGCAAATCTCCAGCATGGGTACCAATATGATTATTGTCCATCCAGGAGAAGAGAAACGGGGCGGTGTCATGATGGGCAATAATTCAGCTCAATCCCTTGAAACAAAAGACCTGAAAGCCATTAAAGAAAACTGCCCTTCTGTTTCAGCCGTCTCTCCCGAAGTGAACAGCGGCGGACAAGTCGTATTTGGAGCCAATAACTGGCCAACAACCATTTATGGGGGTAATGAAAACTACACCTATATCAAAAAAATAGAGCTGGAAAGCGGCCGTCTATTCACAGCCCAGGAAATTAAAAGCGCCGCTAAGGTATGCCTGATCGGGCAAACAGTGGTTAACAACTTGTTTGGTGAAAATACCGATCCGGTGGGAGAAATCATCCGTTTCAAAAAGATACCTTTTAAAATTATCGGTGTACTGGGCGAAAAAGGTCAAAACACATTCGGACAGGATCAGGATGATCTTTTGCTGGCACCCTATACCACTGTTCAAAAACGCATCACAGCAACGACCTTTTACCGAACCATTCTGGCCTCAGCAATTACGGAGGAAGATGTAGAACCAGCCACCGCAGAAATTGAAGCGGCGCTGCGTACATCTCATAAATTACGTGATTCGGCGGACAATGATTTTAACATCCGCACTCAGCAAGAGTTAGTATCTACCTTTAGCTCTGTTTCTGATGTGATGCTGGTGTTGTTGGGTGCCATTGCCACCATCTCTCTCCTTGTAGGAGGTATTGGCATCATGAACATCATGTACGTATCGGTTACGGAACGCACCCGCGAAATAGGTTTGAGAATGGCCATTGGTGGCAAAAGTAAATACATCCTGATGCAGTTTCTGTATGAATCCATCCTACTGAGCATTACCGGAGGAATAATCGGCATTTCACTGGGCATCGGAGCCGCGTATATGGTAAAAAACCTCATGGGATGGCCCACCATTGTTACCAGCGATTCCATCCTGCTCTCCTTTCTGTTTTGTTCTTTTATCGGCATCTTCTTCGGCTGGTACCCGGCCCGGAAAGCATCAGCCCTGGATCCCATTAATGCCCTGCGACATGAGTAAAAAAAGAAAAATTACCCCAACATTCATGTTGGGGTAAAGGATACCAATATACGATAACCGGCGCAATCACTACATCATTTAACACAGACATTTCCATGCGCCGGAGCTCACAAAAATAACGGGAAAGTGTAAATTCTTTACGGTGAATATCCAACTAAAGGAAAATATAAACACCTGCTTAATCTTTGAAAACACATTTAACAAACACTAAAAAATTGAATTATGAAAAAGTTAGTAGTAGTGGCATTAATTGCCCTTTTAGGAGTTAGTCTCTCAACCATGCAAGCACAACGTCCTCAACCCAAGCCAACAGAGGAAATCGTTGAGGCTAACATGACCGCCCTTGGTGAAAAAATAACAATGGATAAAGATGAATCTGCTGTCGTTGAAGCCGCTTTAACCCAATTTCACAACGACATAAAAAAGCTGAAGTCATCCGGACAACGACCAGACCGTTCAAAAATGGAAACCGTTATGAAAACACGAAATGAAACGGTTCAGAAAGTGCTCTCCTCCGAGGACTACAAAATATTTTTAGCAGTAATGGAAGCTACAAAGCCCAAAGGAAGAAGAAGGTAGTGATGTCGATACTCAACCAAAGTGCTTTAAGAAATAAAGCGCACTAAAAGCGCATTTGGGTTAGTGATCGATATAAATCGGGAATCGGTGAACCGGGAGAAGCCTGCTTGTGTGAGTAAATTAGCTTTTCCCGGTTAATTCCTTCCAATGTAATCGTCGTAAAACAGAAATTTTACTCAAAAAACCAACTCTTGAACAGAGCTAGCCTCAAAAAGTCTAAAATACCTACCTTTAAAGAAAATTCAGCTTATGAGCTTGACCTGGCAAAAACAATCCATTCAGAATATTTTACCCCATATCATTGGTTGGTTAGTCATTGGCATATTCCCACTCATTTTGTTTGAGCAACAAAACGAACGGTCGCATGAATGGATTATCCGCTTTTACCACCAGTTACTATTTATGGCCTTGGCTTTCTATGTAAATTACCTGGTTTTGGTACCCTATCTGCTGTTTCGCGATAAAAAAACGAAATACTTCCTGGCCGCTTTTCTGTTAAGTATTGTTGTTATATTACTCTCTCACTATACACGCCAACTCATTTCGCAATACAGCGAATCATTAAGAGGTGCATTTGAATTTCCAAAAGAAATACATCCTAAAAGAAACATTGGAAGAATGGTTTTTTGGCGATCACCATTATTTTTCAATGCCTATTGGGGCACCCTATTGGTTATTGGATTCAGCACTGGCATACGTATTACCCAACACTGGTCGAAAACCAAATACAAACAAAAAGAACTGGAAAAGGCACATGTGGATTCAGAACTGGCCTTCCTAAAAAACCAGGTAAGCCCTCACTTCTTTTTCAATACCCTCAATAATATTTATGCCCTCATTAAAATTGACGATGATAAAGCCCAACAAGCCGTAGAACGCTTATCGAACATGATGAGATACCTTATATATGAATCTGAAGGCAAACACATTACTCTGGAAAAAGAGGTAGAGTTCATGAAGCATTATATCGATTTAATGACCCTTCGTATCTCCAAAAAAGTAGAATTGAAAGTTGATTTTCCTGAAGAAATTCCAGATGTACAGGTACCTCCCCTGTTGTTTATCTCCTTCATTGAAAATGCCTTCAAACATGGCATCAGCTATCGGGCAGCCTCATTCATCCACATCACAATGACCATCGAAGAACCATTTATTACATTCAGTAGTCAAAACAGTAAACATGATGCACTAAAAAACGACGAGCAGATTGATAGTGGAATTGGCCTGGCTAATATCCGGAAACGCCTGCAACTGTTATATGGATCAGATGTCAATTTGAACATTCATGAGAATAATACCACATTTGATGTACAACTGAAAGTACCTTATGAATCCTCTTTAAGATAAAAAAAAGCTATTTGTGAAATGAAAAAAATACGCACCATAGCCATCGATGATGAACCGCTTGCCCTGGATATGATGGCCGGGTATATCGAAAAAACCCCTTTCCTGGAATTAGTAGCCACTTTTGACAATCCTCTGGATGCACTGGAAATAGTTGAAGAAAAGCAGGTACAGCTCATTTTTTTAGACATACAAATGCCTGATCTTAAAGGGACAGATTTTGCCCGATCCATCGGTTCAGAAGTAAAAGTCATCTTCTCCACCGCTTATGCGCAATATGCGCTGGAAGGTTTTCAGTTGGAAGCGCTGGATTATCTATTGAAACCCATCAGCTATGAAACCTTTTTCAAATCAGCTAACCGGGCTAAAAATCATTTTGAATTAGTTCAACAAGCAAACACCTCTCCTCACGAAGAGGTCCTTTCCAATGCCGACTACTTGTTTATCAAAGCCGATTACAAAGTACAACGCATCAACTATAATGAGATACTCTATTTTGAGGGTTTAAAAGATTATGTGAAAGCGTATACCACACAATCGACAACTCCGGTTGTCTTCCATTCCACCTTGAAAACTGTTGAAGGAAAAGTACCTGCCAGCCAATTTATGCGTGTCCACCGTTCCTACATTGTCAACCTGGCGAAAGTAAATGCAGTAGAGCGCTCTCGTATCTTATTCGGGAAAGAGCGTATTCCGGTAAGCGACCAATACAAAGAGGCTTTTAATGCATTTTTAAAGCGTCATTTTTTGTAATTATTGCTTTCAACATAAAGAGCGATGAAATAGATAGACACGCCGGAAGATTAATCAATTACATTATATATTCTTCACCGAAAACACCTCCCAATTTGTCAAATCTACCGCCGATAAGAGCCCACATCCGGTTTTATGCGGATAGGCACAACCCGTATCAATGTTAATAATTCCCGATCGACTATCCATTCGTTTTTGCAAATTAGAAGACGTATTGACGGAGTGCCCGTGCACAATGGTTTTATCTTTAAACAAGGGGTGAGAACGATCTTCTTGCCGGGTCCAGATCATTTGATGTGCATCGGAAAAAGGATCATCAATGGCATTATTAAATCCGGCATGCACAAAAATAAAGGGATCCACCAGATGATATAGTTGCAGATCATTCAGGAACCTAATATACCGCTGGGGAATCCTATCCGGATGGCGAATAGCAAAACTATCCAGAGTCTCTCGCCCACCATTAAACAACCAGTTGACCAGGTGTATATCTTCCTGCCTGGCCTTTAACACCATTGATTCGTGATTACCCATTAGTGTCACGATATTATAGGCATCTTCCTTCAACTGCAGGATAAAATCCAATACCTCCTTACTCTGAGGGCCCCGATCAATGTAATCGCCAATAAACACCAAGGTATCCTCACGGGTCAGCTGCAGAGTGTCCTCCACCAACTCACGTAAGGGTCCATAACAACCATGTATATCACCAATCGCTAATATTCGTCCTGACATGCTTTCCTGAATTTGAGTGAATACAAGTTACAAATAAATGATTAGTTATTAAGGATTAATGATGCCACTAACGGATCTTCTTGCCATTATTTCACCTCTAATACCAGAAATTACTTCTCCACAAGCCAGCAACAGTGACTACATAATCTCAATAAAAAGCGTACTTATACTTTAAAATAGTTAAGAGATTCCTCTTTCAAGAAAAATAATCTAAATATGATGGCATGGGGCTTGATGGTCCCATCTTCTATTGGATAAATCAAATTCGCCCTCTACTTTTGCAAAATGCTGCCAGCAATAAACAGAGCCTGGCGATACACAAAAGCATAACTGATAATAAATAGAACATGGGCGACTTAATCACGTTTGGCTTGTTAGCCTTTACTTCATTCTTTACACTGATCAATCCATTGGGTACCATGCCGATCTTCATGACCATGACCACCGATCTGGATGTAAATCAGCGAACACGCACGGCACGCAAAGCCTCAGTGGTGGCTTTTATCACCATTTGCATATTCGCCTTATCGGGCCAATTGCTATTTAACTTTTTTGGCATCTCCGTGAATAGTTTCCGCATTGTAGGTGGTGTTATTTTCTTTATCATGGGCATGGACATGCTACAGGCCCGGTTGGGGAAAGTCAAAATAAAAGACTCGGAAGTAAAAGCCTATGTCAATGATATATCCGTAACACCGCTGGCCATTCCCATGATATGCGGCCCCGGTGCCTTAACCAATGCCATTGTATTGATGGAAGATGCCAACAGCCTGGGTAAAATAATCATTTTGTTCGTTGCCATTTTTTTTGTGGTATCCCTCACCTTTTTAATCCTTTATAGTTCATCGCGCATCATCAAATTTCTGGGTGAAACGGGGATCAATGTCATGATGCGCCTAATGGGCCTCATCGTCATGGTGATTGCAGTCGAATTCTTCTTCAGCGGACTTAAACCCATTCTTCAGGAATTGGCCTTATAAAATTGATAAAACGAAGGCTGACTACTGACCCAAAAACCACTGACAAATCTAAAAAACATTGCTATTTTTGCAGCAAACAATAGATGCATGGCCAAGAAAAAGAAATGGAAAACACTGGATGGAATGGTCTTTTCCACCAATCCGGATTATGAATTTCAACACCATACTGAGGAAGAAGAGGAAACACTCCCTCCACAGCAGCAAGACTTACGCGTGATGCTCGATAAGAAGCAACGCGGCGGTAAAAAAGTAACGCTGGTTACAGGTTTTGTAGGTGCAGATGATGACCTGAAGGAACTGGGCAAAAAACTCAAAAGCAAATGTGGCGTGGGTGGTTCAGTGAAAGAAGGTGAAATCATGGTTCAAGGTGATTTTCGCGATAAAGTGGTGGACCTGCTTAAAGGTGATGGCTATAAGGTGAAGAAAGCAGGAGGATAAATAATTAGTTATTACGTCTTAATGGTGAATGATTAATTAATACCATCCAGCTCGCTTCCTGGATGGTTTTTCTTTTTTGTGGATGCACACATGTCCGTAGGGATGGATGCACGCCATAAGTTTTTCCAATCAACTCACCTCCTCTCTTTTATCCTGTTGCAAAAAGTTCTAACTTATATTCCGGAACCCAAAAACCGGAACGATGTCAGAAATATCTCACCACATTCAGGAGCACAGTCAACAGCTTTACCGGCTCACCAAAGGCTTTTTAGATGGTGCAGATGGTAAAGAACTTGTTAAAAGCCATCAGGCTATCATAGCATCCGCCACACCATTGGAAGTAATATTGGCCTTTGACGCCATTATGAAAGAGGACTATCCCATTGAAGCCATGAAGAAAGCCGTAAACAAGGTTATGAATCTGCTTCATAAAGGTCTCAGCGATTTAATCATTCCAGAACCTCCAAGTGGCAGTTATTTACATACTTTCGTGATGAATAATGCCTTGATGGCCCAAAAGCTCAATGAAATCCGGCCACTTATTCAACCATTCAATGACAATTCCGACAATGAAACCATTCGGTTACAGTTAATAAACAACCTAAGAGCACTACTCAAATTTAAGAAACAATACCTCATCAAGGAAAACATCCTCTTCCCCATCATTGAAAAAAACTTGCCCGAGCACTTATGCCTCCGCGTCATGTGGTCGTTTCACAATGACATTACCCGCAACCTGGAGCACCTCATCGAAGAGCTATCACTATCATTGCCTGATGTTAAAAAAATCAATCAATTATTAGGATTGGTATTCTTCAACATGATGGCCATCAAGTTCAGAGAAGAAAAGGTATTATTCCCGGTAATAATGACCTACGTGCCGGAGCAGGAACTGGAAGCCCTGTTAGAGGAAAGTCTGGCATTAGGATTTCCTTATTATACACCACAAAGATCCACACCGATTGTCACAGAAAAGGTGGGACAAAATGGCACTATTGATGTGGGAGCAGGCGCCGCTTCCATCGAACATGCACAATTCTCTTTCGGTCATCTTCCTGCTGATACAACCTCGCCCACATCAACAGAACAGGATGGTAAAATTGATCTGGGAACAGGCTCCCTCTCCATCGAACAAATCAAACTTATCTTTAACCACCTCCCGGTCGACATCACCTTTGTGGATGAGCACGACCATGTGCAGTTTTTCTCCACACCGCCCAACCGCATCTTTCCCCGTTCCAAAGCCATCATCGGACGGCTGGTTCAAAACTGTCATCCACACGAAAGCATTGAAGTGGTCAATCGCATTGTAGCATCTTTTAAGTCGGGTGAGAAAAGCCAGGCCGACTTCTGGATCAAGATGAAAGGCCAGATGTTCCTGATTCAATACTTCGCTGTACGTGATGAACAGCAACAATACCGCGGTGTTATTGAGGTCAGCCAGAAAATAGATAATATTCGCGCACTCGAAGGTGAACGACGATTGTTGGATTGGTAATTTTAAAACCAGTGACTTGATGTGCCTGATCTAATTTTGTTTAAACAATCAATTGAGATTACCTGAGGTGCTTTTCCAGTTGATACACTTTCTTACATACCAGAAAACGCTTTTACTCCCTGTTCAATGAAATCATTAATTGATGAATTTCATGGCTGCTTTCAGCTTGCATCCATTTTTCCCGAAATGCTCCGGTACGCACAATAGTAATGATGCTGGACAAGGCATGCAGCTGACAGTTCCATTCATCCACCGAATAAACCACCACGAATAAGGCATTCACCAGACTCGTATCATCAGCTAATCGAAATCCTTTGTTGTTTTTCATCATTAACACTTCGAATTTCCGCCGACCCGGTATCTGTATAGCCAGACAAGCAATACCTGGCTTGACAACGATATCAGCTTCATTCAGGCGGGTTAAAATCTGCTCAGACAGATGTTCCTGCGGTATTTTCACCTGTTGGGTCAATAATGTGGAGGCCTCCTTTGCCACTTCATCCGCTGACAGCATGGTATTGAAATCTGCTACCCGGGATTGTTTCATCGACCGCTCAAACCACTCCCTGGTAATTCCATCCCGCTCAATCAAAATTTCCCGCAAATCCTCCTCCAACAAACGATCAGTAGCACGAATACCAGTTACCCGTTCAACAATGTGCAAAATCGCGTATTCCCTTTTTATCTTGCCATGCGCATACAAGAAATACCAACCAATACCGCAAGCAATAAAAACAGTAACCAAAATCAGCGGAACAGTCCCAATTTGAAACAATAGCAACAGGTAACTGCCAATACCTATGATTTGGGCCCAGGGGTAAAATGGTGCAATGTATTTGGGCCGGTAATGATGGATATTGGCTTCACGCATAAAGATCAAAGAAAGGTTGGCGATAATAAACAAAACCAGCTTCATGGCCGAAGCCGTCTTCACAAACGTTTCCAGATCCAAAAACAAGATGACGGCGATCATCATACCAGAGGTAAAAAGGATGGCGATGGCCGGTGTTCCCCTGGCCGATAGTTTACTAAAAAACATCGGTAACAAATCATCGCGCCCCATGGCCAGGGGGTTGCGCGATGCTGCTAAGAGTCCGGCATTACCGGTAGATACAAAAGCCAGTAAGGCTGCCACCGTCATGATAACCACCCCAAACTGGCCCATAATCTTTCCGCCTCCCACCGAAATAGGTGTAAAGGTGTTACTCAGTTCCACCGGATCAAGTATCCCGACAGTCACAAACACAACGGCAACATAAATAAGGGAGACAATACCCCAGGAATAAAAAATGCCCAATGGCAGATTACGGCCGGGATTTTTCACCTCTCCGGCGATGGCCGTTACTTTGGTAGTACCTGAGAAGGCAATGAAAATCAAGCCCGCCGTTGTAAAAATAGAAGCAGTTCCCATGGGTGCAAATGGAAAATATCGTTCAATCTCAATGGAAAAAGCACCAATCCCCATATAAACCAATAGAAACAAAACCAATACAACCACGATGATGGTCTGAAACTGACTCGACAATTTAACACCTTTAATATTGATGTAAGTAAAAAACAAACACCACAACACACCAATCATTTTTATGTGAAGATCCGGTATATCTGGTTTCAACAACAGTACAAACAAGCCCATGGCCAGCAGTGAAAAAGCCGATTTAAAAGCTAGCGAAATCCAGGCTGTCAACCCACCGAGCGTACCCATTAATGGCCCCATGCTGCGATCGGCAAAAATATAAATACCTCCCGTAACAGGCATGGCGGTGACCAATTCAGATTTAGCCAAAACGGTTGGTATGATCAATAGGCTGGCAATGAAGTATGAAAGAATCATGGCAGCTCCGGCCTTGGTATAAGCAATGGCCGGCAAAATGAACAAGCCGGAACTGATCATCACTCCCGCCGAGACACAAATGACTTCCAGGAGGCTTAACTCCCGTTTTAATTGCTTTGCCATGCGTTCTGTTTATAGATACTCATCAAATGTGTGTTTATAATTTACGCATAAATGCCAAAAAAAGCCAGTCCTCCCCATCAGACATCCAAGGATCACCAGTGGTGTTTACAGCTCCCTTTGATAAACTCCACCTTTAGCTCTCTTTCCAGCTCTAAAGACATGCAACCTTTTTAATTATCGCCCTCCTGACAACCAGGAGTAGTAGCTCCCAACAAGGGGGAGTCACAATACTCTGTTCTGAAGAACCAATAACCAATAAGAAATTTGGTGTTTGCTTATTGACACTGTTACTTCTGGAAAAACTTACAAAGGTCAAAACGATAAATAATCTCACGTTTTTAATGGAAACAGAGGTGATCCTAATTACATGGACATCTAATTGGCAAACAAGCGAGCCGTAACACTAGTAAAAAGGAAGGGAATAAAAGAGAGAAAACTAATTGAATAGCAAAACGATAAAGCAGTAGAAGCGAAGATAGAATCAACGTTTTTACTGCTTTTATTTAGTTTGCTTTTTCAGTACTCTCTTAAAAGAACCTTATTTACTTTATAATTATAGACTTACTGAATAAGCATCTTCATTATTGTTCTCCTTTCGTTTTGTTCCACAATAACTATATATACTCCTGGCGCCAATGAAGGATTGAATCGTTTACTTTTTTCATACATTGTTTGTTTATCAATCACCTTTCCTTCCGTATTAGCAATGGTTACAGTAGCACCGGCAGGTGTTATCTTATCCAATTTAAGCGTAAATCCACCTTTGGAAGGATTGGGGTATAAGATAACAGTTGACTCAATTATTTCCTCACCTGAAATACCGGTTGCCACTCCTACAGTAATTGTGACCTGTTGGGCTTCGGAATCAAATACACCATCATTAACAACAAGTGAAAACTCATAATCAGTCGACTCGGTCACGTTAGGTGCCGTAAACGTTGGTTGAGCCACCGTGTTGTCCGAAAGAACTATCCCGTCAGGAGGCGACCACTGGTAAAATAAAGTGTTCTCTTCCGGATCAACAGAATTCGATCCATCGAGCTGTACAAGTGAGTTTGCAACTACATTTTGGGCCTGCCCGGCTGAAGCCACTGGTCGTTCATTAATGTTATTAACATTAACTGTGATCGTTTGCTCCACACTCGTATTTAACCCATCACTAACCGTAATCGACAAGTCATAACTTTCGGTTGTTTCAAAGTCAAGGTTCGTATTATCATCAACGGTGAGGGCGCCACTCGTTTCATTGAGATCAAAAATAGCATCACTATTTCCACTAACAATGGTCCAGCTACTAAAAGTTGTTCCGGCATCTCCATCGCTTGCTAAAACAGTACCTACACTTGCTGTATTCGCCGCATCCTCGTTCACAGAAAAAGTCTGACTGGCTGTAATTACAGGACTTTCATCATCATCATTAATCGTATAGGTATGCTCCGTGTTGGTTCCCAGACTGGCATTACCCGGATTGGATAAAGTCACAATCACCGTTTCATTATTCTCATCCAACAAGTCATTTACAATGTCTGCGATGGTAATGTTATCAGTGGCATCACCCGCTGCAATGGTTAATGTACCATTTGCCAAAGTGTAATCGCTGCCACTTCCACTGGCTGTACCGGCTACCGTATAGTCAACTGTAACAATTAAACCACTTGCGGCAGAAAGGTCAACTTGTAAGTCAGCACTACTAAGCGATTCTGAACCGTTTGAAGCAGTCGTATTAAATGCTACCATTGGAGCATCATCATCATCGTTTATCGTTACGGTTTGTTGTTGGATCCCATCCTCATTTCCATTTGTAACACCAGTAATATTGACGATCACCGTTTCATTATTTTCATCTGCCTGATCTTGTGTCGCAGTTAGACTTGCTGTGCCGGTTAAACTTCCGGCATTAATAACAATAGAAGTGGAAGATAAACTGTAATCTCCCGGGACAGCTGTGCTTGATCCATCTACAGCAATCGTAACGGTTACATTCTGGCTTGATGCAGCACTAAGAGTGCCAGTAATTGTAGTAGTGCCGGCAGCTTCTGCAATTGTACTTGAAGTTGTGGAAAGTGTCACGCTTGGACCAGCATTGGCGAAACCCATACTTGCCATTCCCTGAGTAAAATCATTACTATCAACACCGGTATCTAAACCATTAGTGAAACGTTGAATACTTTCATCGTATACATTGCTGGCATCCCCCGAAGGAGCTTGCCCACCATCACCACCAATGACTACGGCATCCACTATGGCTCCACCCGGATCTTTTAGATTGATGGTTAAATCAGTATTATTCATGGCTCCGGACATATCGACATCACCAAGTACCAAATAATCCCCGATAATTGTATTGTTGAACGAACCACCACCTGAATAAACTGTCACATCAAAAGCACCCGTATTGGACAAATCTCCTATAACATCGGTGCCATCTAAAAGCTCAAGTGTCCAGCCAGATAAATCAATTCCATCTGAATTTATCAATAATTCAACCCACTCATCAGTTCCCGGACTTATGGCACCAGTTCCTGCGGTTCCATTAAAACCAAAGCTGCTCCAGTCCTGTTGCGGATCAGTAACAACCTCATTTATGACCACATCCACGGCAGTGAAATTAAATGTTGAATTGCCGCTTATTCCAGCAAATGAGTTACCACCATCGTCATCCAGTGCAGTAGCATCAATCTCAACATAATAATCAACACCTCTTCCAAAAATTCCATCCGGATTAATAGTTACCTGGGCAGATGATATGGTAATTCTTGCATCCCCGATTGGTATTTGTTCAAAGGCCGTATCATCGCTGGAGTACCTAATGTTAATATTTCCAGTACCCGCCACCATATTATCATCAAAATTGAGAATGATGTTTTCACTTAAATTTACATTTGTTACATCATCCAAGGGGCTGTTGGAAACAAGCAAAGGTGCCGTGATATCCTCAACAACAAAGTTCAATGTCATATTATCTGTTATACCAGCATAACTGTTTCCATTACTATCATCAATGGCAGTAGCAGCCAGTTGAATAGCATAATTGGTTTCTTCTTCCAGATCGCTTGAAGGATTCAAAATAAGGGTATTGGTTGAGATTGAAGCCTGAGCTCCTGGTGAAGCTGCATCAATGGTAACCGTGCCTGAACCATCATCCAGGTCGATAATTTGAATGTTGCCTGTACCAAATACAATGTTTTCGCTGAAGGTTAAAGTTATATTCGCTGAAACTGATACACCATTTGCTTCATCGGTAGGTACAGACGAGCTTAAGGTGGGGTTGTCCCGGTCGACAGTATGTACAGCACCTAAATTATACGCTTCTGGTGAAGCAT
>Ga0193953_1000491_pt1 | contig 21309 bp, 18 predicted proteins | sample BB_4_MG_FD_140325 | JGI IMG/M metagenome (GOLD analysis project Ga0193953, IMG submission 140325) | Microbial mat bacterial communities from the Broadkill River, Lewes, Delaware, United States - BB_4_MG | ecosystem: Environmental > Aquatic > Freshwater > River > Microbial mats | place: USA... | reverse complement strand
TCAGCCGTATTTTTATCCGGGTGACCCGTTAACGCAAAAACATGGCCCGGATAAACGTCCCGGTCGCTCGTATTTTTATCCCGGTCATCGGGACGATTATCCCAGTCATCGGGAAACTTATCCCGGTCACCCGTTAACGTGTACGGGCCACCGGGGAAGGCCACCGGGGTATGGGCTTGCGGTGATTTTGATCATTTTTTATCTACACACAAGCTCCCGATAGAAATTGGGTCAGCCTGCAAGGCTTTTCCTGTTTGTTTAATGAGAAGAGTATTGTTTTTGTAAATCCTCTGTACCCTTTTTTTACTTTTCAACCGGGCGTCCTTTGTGCAAAGGGATCGGTTAAAGAAGTTATGCATATTCGGGCGCAGGGAGCCGACTGCGGTTTTCGTCTCATTGCTTGCGCCGGTTTTTAGGTGCCATCATGTTATCATAGGGCTCCGCTTCGCTGCCCCTATGCTATTAGGATGTCGCTCCTTCAGAGCTAAAAAAACTCTGTGAATCCTTGTGTGGCCTCCGCGCAACTAAAAACCCGTAATTAAAACCTCCACTCGTCTGTTTTCCTGGTGTAGTTCTTCGGGGCAGTCCACTCCGTCAATGCAACGATTTACTGGTTTTTGTTCGCCATAGCCGATGGCTTCTATCCTGTTCACACTGATGCCCTGTTTAAGAATATATTTCAGGGCTGCATCGGCCCGTGCCTGCGACAATACCTTGTTATAGGCGTTATTTCCCCGGCAGTCGGTGTGCGAACTAAGCTCAATGGTCATGGAACTGTATTTCTTCATCAGGCTAACCAGTTTATCCAGTTCTTTAGCGGCTTCAGCATTAATGGCCCAGGAGTTATAAGCGAATTGGATATTGTATAACCGCAGTTTTAAGTCGTTAAGTTGATCCGGATCTACTGTTGCCGTTCCCGGATTCAATTCATCTAAAAACTGTGAAAGCGACTCAATGGTTAAATCTTTCGCCGGTGCCAACATGGGGTTATCACCTTCTTCCGATTTTGGCACCACTCCTGCAGAAGCTGCAACCACCGGCACCTTAGCGCCTATGGCCTTGTTCTTTTGGGCCAGTTGGGCCTTTTTCCGCTGTTCCTCTGCCATTTTCGCCTTCCTCAAGGCTTCTTCTTTGGCTCTTTTTTCGGCCTCAGCTTTAGCTCTGGCATTGGCTTCAATCTGCCTGGTATTTTTCACCAGGTAGATGTCATCATCGCCTACTCCTCCACTTCTGTTGGAAGAAAGGTAACCAATGATCTGATCCTCCATCAAAATAAACGAGAAATCGTCTCGGGAGCTGTTTACGGGCACCCCTAAATTCTGTACATCCCCAAACAGGTCATCCTCACTTTTAGCGCAGAACACATCTAAACCCCCCAGTCCCGGATGACCGTTGGAAGAAAAATAGAGCACCCCGTTGGGCAGGACAAACGGATACACCTCATCGCCCGCCGTGTTAATGCTTTCGCCGCAGTTGACAGGATCACCTATCATGCCATCGGTGTATACATCGGCATAATAGATATCGCTTCCACCAAAGCCTCCCGGGCGGTTTGACGAAAAATACAAACGATCGTTATGGGATGAGAAAAACGGATGGGCCGTATTATAATCCTTGGAAGAAACTTTGTCAACAGGCTCCGGTTTTTGCCAGGTTCCTCTTTCTAGCTTAGATAGATAAATCCCCAGATTAACGGCATTGTTGGCATCTTTACTGGCTGAAAAGGTATTGGCATTGTTCATGGTAAAAAAGGCCAACCCTTCCCGTCTAACGTACTGAAATGAACTAATGTGGTACCGGGAGTCCACTTTGGTGAATCGCCTGACATCACTCAGGTTCCCGTTTTCGCTGATATCTGCCTGAAACAAACTCAGGTATGGCTGGCCGTTCCATTCGTATTCATGCTTACTGGTATCACGTGCTGAGGAGAATATCAGGTTGTCATTTAAAAAGCAGGGACGAAAATCAGAATAGGCTGTATTGATCCCTGTTAAGGCCACTTCGTAATCGGGCTCAGCATTCATCAAACTATCAATAAGCTGTTTATTATAGGTAGGAAGCACTAAATTAAACTGAGTTATTAAACTATCGGCCCTATCGTATTTATTATTATAGATTAACAAGTGCGCATAGGCTTCCATGCTCGAAGTATCCTTTTCGGCACGGAGCCGATCATAGAGTTCTTCCGCCTTACCAAAGTGACCGCTATTTTTATAGGATTGCGCCAGATGACTTAACACATGCAGGTTAGCACTGTCCTTTCTTAAGGCTTTCTCATAAAACTTAATGGCTTTGGCATAGGCCAGGTGATTAAAATAATTGTCTCCCAAAACCTTGTTAAAATTTTGAGCCTGTGATATGTTAATCGTGGCTATTATGAAAATCAGACAGATAACTATTCTTTTCATACTATTAGAAAAACCTTGGTGAATGAACTTTTGAAGCTTCGCGATAAAGCCTGACATCTAAAACAATCTCATGCGACCCTTTTGAGAAATTGCTGATGCGTGAGCCGGAGAAATCATAGGCATAACCCACATTCAGGTTTTTACCGATGGCTACCTGAAGAAAGGCAAAATAAGTATCCGGATGACGTAATCCCGCCCCCAATGCCAACCGGTTATATAGGGAAGTTGCCAAGCTGAAATCGATCGAGGGGCGGACATTCTGTACTTTTTTAACACAAACCGACGGCTTCAGCTTTATTTTGTCATTTTTAAAACCAAACACATAACCACTTACCAGGTAAAAATGGTTGCGCTCTTTCAGGTTATAGATATCACTATCCTCATTACCAAACGAAAAGCTATTGGTAATTATTTTGGGTACCGATAAGCCCAGATACCAATTAGACGAATACAAGAAAACGCCTGAACCAAAGGTAAACGACGCACTTTGTGTCGATCCTTGTTCCAGCACAGAGTCGTCATAATCGTTGGTTTGCAATATATCCAGGTTGGCCGAATAGTGATTAATCCCGGCATTTAAACCCATGGAGAGCTTGATTTCACCAGTCAGCTTCACCGTATGCGCATATCCCAGTGTGAGCAGGCTATTGTGCAGCGGCCCCACATTGTCTTGCATGGCTGTAAGACCAATGGCCGAATCAAAATATTTAAACGGATAGCCTACTGTAAGTGCATTTGATTTTGGGGCACCGGGAAAACCTACCCACTGGTTGCGGCTCGAAATCTGCAGATTCATATAATTGATACTGCCGATGTAGGCCGGATTTATAATGGCCTGGTTAAACGCGTACTGCGTGAATTGATTTTCTTGTTGCGCCACTAACAAGGTTACCGGGTGCAGGCCGATCAGTAATAGTATGATTTTGATATATCTCATGTCTTATCTATCGCGAAATGTAAACAAATCCTTTAATTGGGTCCTCTCCGTCTAACAAATACAATAAGTAATAGTAGGTACCATCGGGTAATGGTTTGTTATTGAAAGTACCATCCCATGTATTATCATAGCCCTTCTTGCTATATACCTCTTGTTCCCATCGATTGTATACATAAAGGCGGTTGCCCGGAAACCGATCGATGTGTGTTATTTCAAAACGATCATTTTTCCCGTCGCCGTTGGGGGTGATGGCCTGCGGAATAAAGATGGACTCTTTATAAGGTCGAACCATGATGTAAAGTTTACCCTCCGAACAGTTGTTGCGTAAATCACATATTTGATAAACCAGCGAGTCGTTTCCGATGAAACCAGGGTTAGAGACATAATCCACAAGAATTCCTCCTTCTTCTAATACTGTTATATCAGGATGTGATTCCGGGTCGGAAACGACATACACCGATTCTCTATCCAGATCATTTTCAGGATCGGTGTCGTTTGCTGCTACATTGGCCGTGTCGCTTAAACTTTGGATGACCCAAACAGTATCTGGTGCGGTTATGGGCGCATCATCAAAAGATTGCTGAAGGTTAATAAAAACCTTAGCCTGAGAGCAAAGTAGTAAGGAGTCGCATATTTCATAACTCAGTACATCGGGTCCAATATAATTTTCAGTTGAATAATAGGTTAAAACACCATTTTGGGCATCAAACGAAATATCATCGGAAACATCGGCATTTAATAACTTAAAGCTGGATGCATCCAGGTTATTGTCCGGATCGGTGTCGTTACTCAAAATAGCCACCTCCAACGGAACATCCTCATAACCGTTGGCATGATCATCGCTGGCCACAGGCGGACTGTTTTTTTCAATATCAATGTGTGCCCATGCAGCGGCAGAAAGCTCATTGGAATCAAATACTTCGTAAAGCAAAGAGTCTTTCCCAAAGAATCCCGCCTGAGGGGTATACATAAAGCGGCCATGTTCAGGTATGGTGCAGGCTCCATGTAAAGGATCAGTAATTATCTTAATCGAGTCTTTCAGGTTGCCGTCAATATCCGTGTCATTCTCAATTACATTTAACTGTTGCGCCCGTTGTTCAAAGCCAACAAATGAGTCGGTAACAGCAGTTGGCGGATCATTCACCGGCCCTACCTGGATAACGACTTCGCCGGTGTCAGTTAAGAAGGTCATATCACTAACACTGTAGGATAAGCTTACAGTTCCGTTAAAGTCTTTCTCTGGGGTGAACACGAATTCATTATCCGCAGTTGTTATACGCCCATTGGATACTGGCCCGACAATTTTCACTGCTTTGGAATCAATATTATTTTCAGGGTCGGTATCGTTGCCTGCCAGGTTTAAAAGGGCAAGCGGTGTATCTTCATTGGTTTTAAAGGTATCTGCTACGGCCACCGGTGGTTCCTCCACTTGCCTTACATCAATGACGATCCATGAAGAATCCATTTGAGAAGGCAAGCCCTTGTCAAAAATGATATACTTCACAGAGTCCAGGCCTACATAGGTCTGATCGGGCGTATAACTGAAAGTCCCATCAGCATTTAATACCATTTCTCCATGTATGGCCACACTTAAAGGCGAATCATGTTGCACATGCAACCCCATCCCTTCGTGATCAATATCATTCAACAAAATGCTGGTTCCTGCCAGGGATTCCTCTTCGTTTACTTCAAACCGATCAGGCATGGCAACCGGCGGTAAATCATCGACAGGCAGTACTTCAATGGTCACCTCTGCTGACGCACACATTTCCGGATTACCGTTATCACAGACGCTATATTCAAATACATCAGCACCAAAATAATTTTGATCAGGGGTGTACATAAACCAGCCGTCTTCCTGTATTGACACAGTTCCGTATGCAGGAGCTGTAAGCGGGACCGGGTTATAAAGCAATTGTTGCCCGTCGGGTTCGGAGTCGTTGGCAGCAAGATTGCCGTAGACTACATTATCTTCCTGAACACTAACAGTATCATTAAGAGCAACCGGTGGGTAGTTTATGGCATATACAGTATCCGTGGCTGTTGCCCAGCATTTACTATCGTCGGTCACAGTGAGCGACACATAATAGGTGCTTTGTCCTTTATCTCCTGAAAAGGTATGCTTGGGATTACGTTCGTTTGAGGCGGTGTTATCACCAAAATCCCAGTTCCATGAAACCAATTCACTGTCGGACGATGCTTGTTCTGTAAACTCAACATTCAATGGATTATATCCCGAAACCGGCTCCGCAGAAAAAGCTGCATCGATATGGCTGATTTGAATGTGTGTGGCAGTACTATCTATACAGCCTTTTTGATCGGTTACGGTTAATTTTGTCTCAGACAATCCCCCTTCTTTATAAGTGTATGATACAGGCGAAGCCTTGGCAAAATCACTATTATTAAATGCCCAGTGTTCATCAACAAGCGAATAATCCGATTCACTCGTGTTGGAGAACCGGATGCTTTCGCCCAGGCAGGCATTCTCTTTGGATGCATTAATAACAGCCTTCAGGGTTGATGGGAAAACCGTGATGAAATCTTCTTGCTTGAGTGTAGCACTACAACCTATAGATGTTTTAACGTAGAGCTCTACATCATATGTTCCCGGTGCATAATAGGTGTGCGCGGGTGACGCATTATGGCTGCTATGGCGGGCATCGCCAAAATCCCAAATAATCTCACTGATTTGTGATAGTTGAGACGCGTGTAAATTGATGGTTCCTTCAAAATTTAATGCTGTTCCTTCACATATCTCGGTATTGTCGGCCGTGAATGATAACTCCGGGTGACTATCCGCAATAATGGGGTCACCATCATATTCCATCGTACACCCATCTTTATCGGTCAGGATGATAGAAGGGAAAAAGCTCCGTGACTCGTTGTAAGTATGGCTAAAACTCAATTGGTTATCGTAATGATTGGTACCGTCACCCACATCCCATGAAATCTGATTACTATTATCCGTATCGGTAGCGTAACTAACTGTCAGCGGTACACATCCGGCAGATACATCGGTTGTTATTGAACCCACCGGGCCTGTCAGATAAATGAAATCTTCCTTGATTAATTCACGGGTACATCCCCCCTTGCTCATCACAGTCAGCTTTACGTCATAATAACCCGGCTGCGTATATAAGTACTGGGGATCTTTAGTTTGAGAAAAAGCGCCTTCCCCATCACCAAAGTCCCAATGCCACCCGTAAATATCCTCCGATGAATGATCATAAAACACGGCGGGTAACGCATTGCGGGCACATCCTAATTCTGTTTTATAGGCATCAAAATCAACCACAGGCGTTACAGCATTCACACTTTGAGTGGTAGTACCGGTACATCCCTGTGTGGTTGTCACTTTCAAACTGACATCATACGTTCCATCCTTGCTGTAAATATGTACCGGATCTTTATCCGCGGAGGTACCCCCATCACCAAAACTCCAAACATAATTAAGGTCTTCTCCCAGGGAAATATTTTGAAGCGGCAACTCATTAGCGGTACAAGCATAATCTCCTAAGACAAATAACGCTTCCGCTACCGGTACCGTTATGGTTAAGGTATCAGAGTTGGTACATCCGTTCTGATCTGTCACAAACAAGCGTGCTTGCTGGTCACCTGGAAAATGATAGGCATGTTGAACCACTTCTGATGTTTCGGTTTGACCGGGGGCAAAAAGCCAACGCCGGTCCACAATGTTTGAATTTGAGTGCGAAATATCTTTCAACTCAAATGTCTCCCCCTTGCAAACGGTATCTTTGACATACCCAATTTCTGCCTGGACATAATTGACAATGACCGCGTTTTCCTTTACAATGGTTTCGCGACACCCATAGAATTCCCCTACCGTGAGTTTGACATCAAATTCTCCCGGAGTAGTATAAACATGCGTCACGTTTCCGGTTTCCGTTGTCTCGGTTGTTCCGTCGCCAAAATCCCAATACCATCTGTATATTTTTCCGGTTGTGGTTGATTTATCCTTGAAAGAAACTGAAAAAGGCAGACACCCGTTATTTGTTCCAATAACCTCAAAATCCGGCTCTGTAACCGATACATGAACCGTTTGAACATCATAATCCTTACAGCCGGTGGTGTGGTTTACAACCGTTTGATACGCATTGTAATGGCCTGTATTTTCATAGATATGATGCTGTGGCGTGGAATTTTGCTGGTGTCCGTCACCAAAATTCCAGGATATTTCATCGTATTGCTGCGCGTAATTAGTAATATTACATAATGCCGGCACTTCGCAAAGTGGATCATCCAGGTAAAAGAAGGCTACCGGTGGCTTAATATAAATCGCATTTTCCTTCCTTAATGATGCGGTACACCCCAAATTATTCAGCTCTAATTCAACAGGTTTAGGTCCGGGAGAATAGAAATGGAAAGTATAACTACCTGGTTCTTCTGCGGAAAAATATTCAATGCCATCCCCAAGGTGCCATTCCTCAATTTGGTAATTGGACGAATGATTGATCAGTTCAATGGGTGAGCGGTTACAACTATCCGTCTGACTAATTTCAAAATTAACAATCGGTTTATCACCCCCCTTTATTTCTACAGTTGAGCTAACAAGACAGTCTTGTTCGTTTATATAGGTGAGTTTGACTTTGTATTTCCCCTCCTTATGAAAGGTATGTTTGGGGGCCTGAAGCTGTGACACGCCGCCATCGCCAAAGTCCCACTGCATATTTTTATGAGGACCATCGGTATTAAACTGTACGCTAAGAGGGATACAACCTTCGTTGCGGTCCACGATGACAGGGGTGCCCTCAGGCGGAAATAAACGCAGAATTTTAGTGAGCGTATCGGGTTCTCCCTGCCCATAAGCAATAAGCTGTACGGAAAATACGCCGGTACTATTAAACGAATGGATCACCGTCGTGTCCGAATCCGAGGATTCACCATCACCAAAGTCCCACAACACCTTATTTGCCATTTTTGAGGTATTGGTAAACTTAACTAAGAACGGAGGCTTGCACAGCGTTTGTTGCTCCAGCCTAAAGTTTGCCAATGGCGAGGGTTGTACGCCAATTTTTTCTGTTCTGAATAAATGACAATCGTTATTCAGAATGGCCGTAATACCAACTTCGTATTTCCCGGAATCGGTATAACAATATTTGAACTGTTTTTCATTGGTTTTATACCCATCTCCCAAATCCCACTCAATAAAGCTAAGGTTTTGATTTCTTACACTAAATGAGATACTATCTTTTAATCCGTGGCCTTCGTGTTCAATGCTATAATCCAATTCATCCACATTCAACACAATGGCATCTTCAACCCTTAAGGAATCCGTACAAACTCCCATTTGGGCAGAAAGCGAAATGGTATACTGTCCGTTTTTTTCAAAGCGATGGTTTAATTCCTGTTCATTGGAAACGACCTTATCGTTGATTTTCCATTCCCAATTATTAAGATATACAAAAGGCTCATCTACCTCCTTAATGGTTGTTTTGTTTTTAATTACGGGGTGATAAGGCAATTCGCAAGGGGTATCTCCGGTAATATCAAAATTAACCTCGGGTACTTTGCTGACGGTAATATATTTTGATTTGGAAGCATTGCCATAGCAACCATGTTCATCGGTTGACATGAGGGTAATTTTATAACTTCCCGGTTCGTTAAAGGTATAGTTTGGATGTTCTTCGGAAATGGATTCGCCATTTATTAGCCAAACCCAACTCTCAATTTCGCCATCCGCCGGGACGGATCTGTCTTGAAATTGTACCTGCAAGGGCACACACCCCGTAGTCAGATCAGATGAAAAATCCGGCACAGGATTATTGTATACTTTTATATACGCTGATTTTTTAACCGAAACACTACCGTTAATTGTCAGTTTAACAGTGTATGTACCAGGGGTTGTGTAGTTGGCTTTGGGATTTTGCAATGTTGAAAGATTCCCATTCCCAAAATCCCATTCCCATGCGACAGCCCCTTCCGAATCATCTGTAAATTGCACACTTAACGAATTACAACCTTCGGTAATGTTGGCATGAAAAGCAGCTTTTTGAGCAACTATTGGAAAGGAAAAGCTTAGGAGAAATAGAAGAATAAAAGAAAGACAGAAACCATAAGTTGCCTGGCTCTTAGCACGACATAGAAGGATCATAATAATAATGTGAAACACAGTTAATATTTGCGTGCAAAACTATTAAATTATCATAAAATAATTAACTTAATTTAGTGTTTTTTCAAAAAAGTTACCCATTGAACCCCATTTTGGGTAAAAAAACAATTTTATAAAACTCATCAGAGATTGGAAATAAACACCGTTGAATTAGGTATTTTGTTGAAACAATCAGGGATCATTCTACGCTCTTTGATTACCATCGTGCCGTTACCACCTGGAATAAGCAAAATACTTTATAGATTGTTTTTATATATGTTTGGTTTTAAACGGTCTGCCCAACGGATTGAAATTATGACATATTACCACTACATAAAGTGTGTTTCTAAAGAATCTGAAATCCTATAACCAGCAATATTTCGTCTTTGACACAGTAAAGTCAACCATTTTGACTTATCAGAATTAGCCACTTTATACACGTATAGCCAAAGTCTTTGACTTACTCCTGGAGCTATTCCACTTGCTGAAGCCTCACACCAGTGAGATCTGAAAAAGCTATAAAACCAGGACCGATCCTTATATTAAAAGAATCAGTACCTCTATGCTTTGCAACACTATCTTTCTAATGAAAAACAGAAGCCCTATGCTTTGAGACTGCTCCTCTACAAAGAAAAACTGTCTCTCCATACCTAGCGACAGGTTCGTCACAAGGAAAAACAGTACCTCTATACTTTACAACACTTTCTTTTTACAGATAAGCAGTACCTCCATACCTTGCGATAGGTTCGTCATGAAGAAAAATAGTATCTCTAAACTTTGTGACAGCGTATTTTTGAAGAGAAAAGTCTGACAATACTTTCCCCACCAGAGGCCGCTTAACAGGCAGACCGGACTCGCGTTAACAAAAAGCAAATCACTAATAACTGGCACTTACAACACCTTCCGAAACACATAAATTCGCTAAAAAACTTGCTTTATGAGAATATTCTCAATAAGTTTGTATTGAGAATATTCTCAATATCGATCAAATTACTCTATGCCTAGAAGACGAAGTTTAAGAAAGGTAGTGGCTCCACCGGCATTTGAAGGCTACAAACCCTATGGAACAAACCATGAGTCGAAAGAATTTGTGGAGTTGTTATATGAGGAGTATGAAGCAATTAAGCTAGCTGACTATGATTTAATGAATCATGCCGAAGCTTCTAAACTCATGGGTGTTTCCCGGGCAACTTTCGCCAGAATATATGAAAGTGCCCGCCGGAAAATAGCCAAAGCACTTGTAGAAACCAGGGCAATCAAATCGATTTTTGGAAATGCTGAATTAGATGGGAATTGGTTTTTGTGTCGAACGTGTAATGCCCGGTTCACCATTCCTGACAAAGCCTCTGGTGGCCAGTGCCCAATATGTAAATCAAAAGATATTAACGCCCTAAAATAAATGTAATGAAAACAGTAATAACTTCAACAGGTAACGAATTAGGTTCACACTTTGATAAACGCTTTGGCAGAGCCGCCTGGTTCTGCCTTTATAATGAAGCAACGGGTGACATCAGTTTTATTGAAAATGACCACGCTAATGCCAATGGCGGGGCAGGAACCAAAGCTGCTGAAAAAATGGTTGAACTGGACATAAAAAAAGTGATCTCCGGTGACTTTGGGCCTAAAGCAAAAGATTTACTTGAGAAATTCAATATCCAAATGGTGATTATCCAAAGCGATAATGACACGATCCAGGATATTATTAACAAACTGAAATCTTAAAACTAATTATCATGGCACAATTAGACAACACAGGACCTGAAGGTCGGGGTGCAGGAACAGGTCGAGGATTAGGTTTTTGTAAAAATCACCGCCAAAGTGAACAGTCCGCCCAAATAGGCAAAGGCTGTGGTTCGCGAAGAAAAAGTGGCGGAGGAATTGGAAAAGGGAAACGAAATAAAAGTCACCTGGTCTGATATCTACTTCCTTTTAAGGGGGTATTCTGGAAAAAGTGCTGGTATGCCCTATGCCCTGGAAATTAACAAACTCTAAAAACACAATCAAATGACAAAAAAATTTGTGGTTCCTACCAGTTATGGTGTCTTGGATAACCATTTTGGCCATTGCAGTCATTACACTATTGTAGACGTTAAGAATAATGTGATCATGGATGAGCAAATTGTGGACTCTCCGCCTCATGAACCGGGAAAACTACCGCTTTTTTTAATTGAGAAGGGAATAACGGATGTGATTGCTGGTGGAATAGGCGAAAGTGCCATCCAAATTTTTAACCAAAACCAGGTTAATGTGTATGTGGGGGCTCCTCAGCTTAAAGCCAAGGCGTTGGTCGATGGTTTTTTAAGCAGGACGCTTAAGTTTAAAGCTAATTGTTGCGATCATTAAAATGAGGCAGGAGTGTTATTTTTGTGCGATAAAGACCGTTGAAAAACTTATTAAAAAGTTTAAACCAGAACCGCTTGTTGCAGATGATTTTGTTTTTTCCATTCATCACCTGATCAGCAAGGAGAAAAATTTGGCTACCCCTTATCTGGCTACTCTTATTCATCGCATGGCCAGGGAAAAACTGAATCATTTTAATTTATTTGTACAGGAGAAACATCAGGCCAATCAGCTCCTGATGAACCATTACAGCTTTTGGAAACGCATGGTCGAACAGCATGCTGATCCGCTATATATGGCAGCTAAATTAGCAGTAGTTGGAAATATCATTGATTATGGTGCCCACAGTGTACAAGAAGACTTACTATCACAGATTCATGCTTTATGTTGATTGCCAAATGTCAACCGATGAGTGAAAAGTTAGATGTTTCAACAGGTGATATGGTGATAACCAACTTAATTTCAGAACAAGATGGCATTTAAAGTAGCGATAGCAAGTGGTAAAGGGGGAACGGGTAAAACAACAGTAGCTGTCAATCTGTTTCATCAGATTCAACAACAGCTTTGCAAATCGGTTCAACTGGTTGATTGTGATGTGGAAGAACCCAATGATACACTATTCTTTCCCCGCAAAAAGGCATTGAATAGTAAGGAGGTGGTTCAGCAAATACCGGTCATTGATACGGATCGATGCCAATTCTGTCGGAAATGTGCAGATTATTGTGAGTTTAATGCCATTGTGGTGTTACCACCGGCCAGGTTTGCTGAAGTCAATTCCAGCTTGTGTCATTCCTGCGGAGCCTGTCAGTATGCTTGCGATTATGATGCTATAAGTGAACGACCGGAACCAATCGGTCAGGTGACGTTTTTCGATGTGGGTATTAGCAATGGGATTGCAGAGGGGCGCTTAAAAATTGGTTCGGCCATGCAAACCATGATGATCAGGGAACTAAAGAAAACAGTTGCGCAAACAAATGATATTGTCATATACGACGCGCCACCCGGTACCAGTTGTCCGGTGGTTGAAACTGTAGCAGATGCCGATTATGTGGTTCTGGTAACGGAACCCACACCCTTTGGACTGCACGATTTAACATTGACTGTGGAGCTGTTGCGTGAGGTACAAAAACCGTTTGGAGTCATTGTGAATAAAGCCGGCTTAGGTAATCTGGCGGTCTATGAATACCTGGATCAGGAAAAAATTGAGCTGATTGGAGAAATACCCTTTAGCCAAAGCTATGCAGCTCAATACGCGAAAGGTGATATACTTGAATACATGCCCGGGAAAATGCAGACCAGTTACCTGGCCATCATTCAAAAACTGGAAAGGAGGATGACGGTATATGAAGGAGATAACAATTTTGAGTGGTAAAGGAGGCACCGGAAAGACCAGCATTACCGCTGCTATAGCATCGGTGGCACAAAATGCAGTTTTCTGTGATAGTGACGTGGATGCTGCTGATCTGCATCTGATTCTTCAACCTGAAATAAAAGAACAGCATACCTTTCACAGTGCCTGGATCGCAACAGTTGATGAAGCACAATGCAATCAATGTGGATCATGCAAAGCGCATTGTCACTTTAATGCCATTCATCTCAATGCTGAACAGAAGCTAACAATTAATCCCTTTCAATGTGAAGGCTGTCGTTTGTGCGAGCGTTTGTGTCCACAACAGGCCATTACTTCAGAGCGTAGCTCCAATAACTTTTGGTATGTATCCGATACGCGTCTGGGGGTTCTGGTTCATGCAAAAATGGGACCTGGTGAAGAAAACTCTGGTAAGTTGGTCACACAAGTCAGGAAGCGAGCCAAAGAATTGGCTGCCCAATCAGATGCCAGTTACATTATCAACGATGGCCCGCCGGGTATTGGTTGTGCAGCAATTTCAGCAATCACCGGAAGCCATAAAGTGTTGCTGGTCATTGAACCCTCCAAATCGGGGTGGCATGATGCCGAACGGTTGATTGAATTGATCAACTCGTTTAATATTCCTGCCTTTGCTTTGATCAATAAATACGATATCAATGCCGATGTTGCTCAGCAAATAGAAGCCGCATTAAAAGGACATAATATTCCATTACTAGGTAAACTTCCATTTGATACGAAAATGGTTGAAGCCATGATTGAGAGCCAAACAATAGTAGAGTATGCACCTGCTTCTGAAATTTCAAAAACATTACAAGAAGTTTGGCACATTTTAAAATCATAAAAGCCAATGATCTTACCAATAATCACCTACGGGTATAGTGTACTGCGAAAAACAAGTAGTGAAGTACCCGGGCCATCAATGGAACTGGATAGCTTCATCCAAAATATGTGGGATAGTATGGACGCTGCGGAAGGCGTTGGCTTGGCTGCTCCACAGGTCAATCGGCCGCTGAACTTATTTATTGTCAATAGTAAATTAGTATACGATGAAATTTCCGTGGCAAAACGAGCCGCCAAGTTTGAGGGAGATGAGGGCATTATAGAAACGTTTATTAATGCAAAAATAATTGCAAAATCAGATACCAGCTGGAGTGATTACGAAGGTTGTCTGAGTATTCCTGGTATCAGCGAACGTGTAGAACGCCCCTGGGAGATTATTATCGAATATCAGGATCGTCATTTTACAACCCATAAAAAAAGGTTTTCAGGTTATACCGCCAAAGTCATTCAACATGAATATGACCATATCAAGGGCGTTCTATTTATTGATCATTTATCATCCCTAAAAAAGAAGCTACTTAACGGTAAGCTAAAAAAGATTCAGACCGAAAAACTAAAAACAAAAAGTCGTTCAACTTTTTAAAACCGTTCTATTAATGTTGCATCATATAGCTTTATCTATTAAAAGAAGCGATTTAAAAGCGTTTTATATCAAATTACTTGGCGGGAAAGTGATAGACTACAATACACTTGTTTCGGAACAAATGTACCGGATATTTAACATTCCACAAGCTGTTGAAGTGTACTATGTGGAGATTGATCAAACCATTTTTGAATTGTTCATTCATGACACTCCACTACCAGTGACATATAATCATCATTGTCTGGTGAAGACGGATGCTGCAGATGTGTTTCAAAAGGCTTATAAAAAACATTATCCGGTATATCGAAGGGCTGTTAAGACCAAGGAGACTTTTTTCATAAGAGATAAGAATGGAAATCTATTTGAACTAAAAACTGATAAGAAATGAAATATTTATTACCCAATGTCAAAAACATCCTATTAGTCGCTTCCGGAAAAGGTGGTGTTGGAAAAACGACTGTAGCGGCTAACCTGGCTGTAGCCCTGGCACGCAACGGGCATAAAACAGGCTTGCTTGATGCTGATTTGTTTGGTCCGTCCGTTCCCCTGTCATTGGGGCTGGAAGGTCAACGGATAAAGGCCGGTCGAGAGGAGGAAAAGGAAGTTTTTGAACCCATTGAACGGTTTGGTATCAAAGTGATATCTTTAGGCTTCCTGATGAACAAAGAAGATGCGGTTATCTGGCGGGGGCCCATGGCTTCGGGAGCATTGACACAGTTAATTGAAAATACCCGTTGGGGGGCGTTGGATTTCCTGGTTATTGATATGCCACCGGGTACCTCGGATATTGCCATAACAGTGACACAAAAACTTCCTCAAGCCAAAGCGATTATTGTGATTACACCTCAGCAAGTGGCTGTAGCCGATGGGCGGAAAGCAGCGCACATGTTCAATTCTAACCATATAAATATTCCTATTCTGGGTGTGGTGGAAAACATGTCCTATTTTGTGCCGGAAAACCATCCGGAAGAGAAATACCTGCTTTTTGGTAAAGGCGGTGGCCAGCAATTAGCTAATGAAGTGAATGTGCCTCTATTGGCCCGGATACCAATGGTGAGTGGCGTCTGTGAATTGGGCGATACGGGCCAAACGGTATTCGCATCCTCCAATAAGATCATTGTTGAAGCTTTCCAGGATTTATCAGAACAGATCTATAAAAAGTGCACTGAACCGGCCTGGCCATTAAAGCCTGTTTTTTAGTTATTTGTTAAAGATGAAAAAGATGGACATCCATTATAAAGCAATCGGGACTATTCATACGGGCCATCAGAGTGTTGAGGGCACCCCCATCCAACCTGGCGGAGCCCAAAGCAGTGAAGGTATCGTTGAGTTATTTCCTGAATACACAGAAGGATTAAAAGACTTGGAGGGTTTTTCATATGTCATTCTTTTGTATCATTTCCATTTAATATCAGAAACGGCATTAACCGTTCAGCCCTTTATGGACAGCATTTCTCATGGTGTTTTTTCAACACGGAGTCCGGCTCGCCCTAATCCTATCGGATTATCAGTTGTGCGATTGAAAAAGGTGGTTGACAATCGATTATATATTGAAAATGTAGATATTATTGATGGAACCCCATTAATTGATATCAAACCTTATGTCCCCCACTTTGATTCAAAAACCGCTACTAAGATCGGCTGGTTAGAAAACAATGTACATAAACATACAACAACCAGAGACGATGGTCGATTTATTAAGTGATGCAACATGATTAAAATGAGACATTGAATGAAAAGTAATATCAAACCCAAGTGGAACCTGGTGATTGACATTTTCCTGTTTGTATGGATGATGGCAATGACTGGTGTGGGTTTCCTGTTAAAATACGTTCTTGTTCCCGGATTTAAAAGAAATGAATTGTATGGCAGGGGCCGGGAATTGTTTTTCTGGGGAATGGACCGGCATCAATGGGGCAGCATCCACTTTGCACTGGCACTGTTGTTTAGTGCTTTATTGGTGCTGCACATCATACTCCACTGGAACATGATTATAGGTATTTACAAACGGATGGTACCACACACGACTTTACGTGTTTCACTATCTGTATTTTTAATTGTAATAGCTGTATTACTGGCTGTGGCCCCTTTTTTCATCAACCCAACAGTAAGTAAAACAGGCTCCTCTGGCCAGGGGCATGTCCGCCATCGCGGGATGGGTTTATACCAGGAACCGTTGAATACAGACAAAGGCCTGAGTGATGAGGCAATCCGGATTGGATTAACCAAACAACTATCTACTAAAAAACAAAAAGGATGATTACAGATAAAACAGAAATACGCCCCCGCTATGGCGAAGTGGATCAAATGGGATATGTTTACCATGCCAATTATGTATCCTATTGTCACCAGGCCCGGACCGAATTGCTTAGGAAAATGGGTATTTGTGATCATATTTTGGAAGAGAACAACATCATGCTTCCGGTGATTGAGATGAACCTGAAATACCTGAAGCCTGCTCATTACGATGAAAAATTAACCATCACGACCACCATTAAAGAAGTGCCGGTAGTTCGGTTTCGTTTTGAATTTGAGATTACCAATGAAAAACAGGAAAAGATTTGCAAAGCAACTTCTACAGTGGTTTTTGTAGAAAGCCAGTCACGAAAGCCTATTCGCGTACCTGAGCTAGTTGAAAAGGCGTTCCTGGTGAAGCAATCAAAAGCAGATGTGATTGTAAATAAATAAACCATAAAAAAAAGAAAAGATGAGCAAGCGAATAATCATTATCGGGGGCTCGGCTGCAGGACCTAAGGCAGCAGCCAGGGCCAGACGTATGGATGAATTTGCCGAAATTACCATGTTCCAGAAAGCACCTGATTTATCCATGGCATCCTGTGGTTACCCTTACTATGTAGGCGGCTTTTTTGATGATCGAAACAAGTTGCTTTGTACGCCAACTGGCGTCGTGCGTAACCCTCAGTTTTATTGGAATGCCAAAGGCATAAAAGCCATGGTAAACACTGAAATCACCCGCATTAATCGTGAAAATAAAACGGTGGAGTTTTCCAATCTTGAAACGGGAGAATCGGGTGTTGAAGGCTATGATAAATTGGTGATTACCACCGGTGCCACTCCCAATATGCCTCCACTTCCAGGGATTGATCTGAACGGTATTACGACGCTTCAATCCATGCAGGATGCTGATTATTTGAGAAAGATACGCGACGAAGGCAATATTAAAAAAGCTATTGTTATTGGTGGTGGCTTGATCGGACTGGAAACATTAGAGGCGCTGCACCTGGCTGGCATTGAACTGACACTGATTGAATTATTACCTCAGCTATTGACATTTTTGGATTGGAAGATGGCCAAAATTGTTGAAAAGTACCTCAAGACAAAAGCCAATGTCATTACAGAAAATGGGGTGGCCGATTTTATTGGTGAGAATGGTCATTTAACAGCTGTGAAGCTTCAAAACGGCACGGAGATACCTTGTGATTTGGCTGTTGTAGCCATTGGTGTGCGGCCCAATATTAAGTTGGCCCAAGCGGCAGGATTGGAAATTGGTACCTTGGGTGGCATAAAAGTAGATGAATTCATGCAAACCAGTGATCCGGATATTTATGCAGCTGGTGATTGTTGTGAGATTAAAAATATCATTACCGGTAAAGAGGTACTGGCGCCTTATGGTGACCTGGCTAACCTGGAAGGACGTGTTATTGGTGAAAATATTATTAATGGAAATACCGTGACATTCCCGGGGACTATCCAGACAGGTATCTGTAAGCTATTTGATTACGGAGTTGGCATCACCGGTCTTTCCGAAGCCAAAGCCAAAGAAGAGCTTATCGATTACATCAAGGTAGTCAATGCCAGTCCGGACAAACCGGGCTTTATGAATGGAAAACTGCTTATTACAAAACTGATAGCAGAACGAAGAACAGGCCGTATCCTGGGAGCTCAATGTATTGGTCCTGGTGATGTCAGCAAGCAACTGGCCATATGGGCCACTGCTATTAAGGGGGACTTGACGATAGAGGATATGGCAAATCATGACCTACCCTATGCACCGCCATTTTCACTGGCCATTGATCACAGCATTGCAACCGCCCAGATCCTTCAGAATAAACGGGATGGTTTATTTGATGGCATTTCCGCATTGGACCTAAAAGAAAAGCTTGATCGTGGTGATAGTATGTATATCCTGGACTCCAGGGGACCCGATGAGTTTGAACAAACCCGTTTGGGAATTGGCGAGCGCCTTATACCCATTGGTTTATTGCGTAAACGATTGAATGAATTGCCTCAGGATAAAAACAAAGAAATCATTACCTACTGTAAAATTTCGCTGAGGGGATATGAAGCAGCCGTACTGTTGAAAGAACATGGTTACACCAATATAAAAGTACTGGAAGGCGGTATAGCTGCCTGGCCTTTTGCATTCGAGAAGTAAACATTATTCATCAACATAAGTAATACACTACAAAATGTGATCCCCATGTTGGGGATATGTAAGTTAAAAAGATCAACTAAGGGGGAGCGCATTTATCCTCCTTTTAATAATCTTCTTTTTGATTATCGTAAACTTGTGCTATACTTGCACGGTTTATAAAATACTTCCAAAAATTACAGTATTTCCTCATAACCAATTTTTGATTACGGCAAAGACTGACTGATTAATAGAGTTCTACATGAATTACCCATCTCTCTTTTTAGTTTTCAAATTTTAACGCAAGTCATGCTAACCGACATTCCGGCGGATTTCGAATGGCGAAAGGTATGTCTGGTACAATCGACAATCCTTTACCACTGTGTGATTCAGTCTGCTCCTATATCCATCACATTGCCTTTTATACCACTTTAAATAAGCAAAATATCTTACAATCACTTTGATATACATTGAGTATCAAAAAAATTAACCAAAAACCAGTCAATAGTCATTAACTACTTGTATTAGTTTGTTGATGTAAGCCTTGTACGTCTTGTTATCTCCACCATAGGCCTTTCTGATCATTTCATCACAAACTTCCTTATAATTGGCATTTAGTTGATTTAACTCCGATCCCTTACTGATTATTTCGGTAATTTGGTAAACTTCAAGTGATTGTAAATCATTTAATACTTTTAACAACTTTATTTGCAGTTCAGGCCTTATCCCATGTTTGTCAATCGCTATTTCATGTTCTAGTGGGGTTTTATCTATTATTTCCATTGGTAAAGTGAACCAGAATTCTACATCTGTATCAGGTTCGGATGTGACCCCAATTTGTCCGGCATGTGCTTCAACCGCTAACTTGCAGAAGGTAAGACCTAAGCCGGTTGATCGAACTTTACCAAACTGTCTGACTTCGCCCTGGTTAAAACGGTCAAAGATCGTTTTCTGAGCAGTCGACACCAAAGGCGGACCTTGGTTGGTCAAACTTATTTTTACCATCCCCTCCTTATCCAAAGTGTTATACAACCTGATATTGCCATCCGCAGGTGAAAACTTGATCGCATTGGATAAGAGATTTACGATCACGCGCTTAATAACGATCGGATCAATACAACAAACCAACGGCTTATTTAAGTCATTAACAAATCGAATTGGCCTATCTCCCGAGTAAAACGTGACCTCCTTATAGGCATCGTTTGCCAAATGAGACAAATCGATGTTTTCTTTTTTTAGTCTAATAGAGGTACTCTTGTATTTGTAGACATCCAATATGTTTTCAACAAGGTTGAGCATATTATAACCGGAGCGTTCTACCATTTTCAGGTACCCCTCTTCATCTTTAAGCTGACGAATATTCAGTATAGCCGATAAGGGCCCTTTTAGGTCATGAACAATCATATTTGTTAAATCTTCCTTGAACTCACTAAGATTATGCAGTTCTTTATTTTTTACTGTCACCTTATCTGTTTGTTCCTGAATTTTGCGATTGGTATTGAAAAGCTCAATACTCTTTGTTTCAAGCATATGTGCCTGGGCTTGTAATTTCTTGTTCGTCTTGCGTTTTTGCGCCAGATTGATCAGAATAATGATAGTCAGTATTAATAAAACGATCAATCCGGCTCCCAACATATTTCTTATCTGTCGCTGAAAGAAAGCTTCCTTGGCCATGAGGGACTCTTTTCTTTGCTGCTCAATGGCAGCTACTTTCTTTTCTTTCTGATACTCATAATCAAATTCTAACTTTGCGATACTCTTCACTTTGTCTTCATTAAATAAACTATCATTCATTTTTTTAAAGAGCACATGATTGGTATAAGCTTTTTCATAAAGGTTTAATGCTGAATAAATCTCTGCCAGTTGCTTGTAAATATCTTTTTTATCCGCCAGAAGGTTTAATTTTTTTGCAATCACCAAGCTCTTTTGGGTATAAATCAGAGCTCTGTCATATGCTTGCTGATCCAACAGAATGGACGACATACCCACATAGGCCTTCAGGCAAACCAGTTCTTCTTTGTTCTTTTTACCTCTTTTTAATGCTTCTTGATAAACGTAAGTGGCCTTCACGTATTTACCTTGTTTCTTCAGATTATTGCCAATATTGATGGTGCAATGGGAAATACCGATCTGGTCTCCTATTTCTCTTTTTATTTTGAGTGCTCGCTCATAATAGAGTTGTGATTTTTCCAGGGAATCCATCTCTTGGTAAATATTACCGATGTTAGCCAGGGTATTGGACAGTCCCCTTTGATCCTTTGTTGCTTTTTTTAATTGAAGTGATCGCTTATAGCTATCCATCGCTTTGGTAAGATCACCTGTATTGGCATAAATAACACCAAGGTTGTTAT
>Ga0193953_1000489_pt1 | contig 21442 bp, 20 predicted proteins | sample BB_4_MG_FD_140325 | JGI IMG/M metagenome (GOLD analysis project Ga0193953, IMG submission 140325) | Microbial mat bacterial communities from the Broadkill River, Lewes, Delaware, United States - BB_4_MG | ecosystem: Environmental > Aquatic > Freshwater > River > Microbial mats | place: USA... | reverse complement strand
CATTGCCTTATGACCATTTAATTTTATAATTCTATGGAAAAGCTCCACATCAAACAACCATTTCGAAATGAATTTTTCGGTAAAAATTTTTTTTGAAAGTTCACTTGAAAATATTTTACAACCGCATTGAGTGTCATATACTCCTAAATTTAATTGTTTTGAAATAAAAGTGGCAATAACTCTACCTATTAAAAAGCGATATGTTTTTCTATCTATATGAGAGTCAAGCTTCATAATTCTAGATCCAAAAGCAAAAATTGTTTTGTCCTTAACTAGTTTACTTATTTCAAGACATTCTTCTAAAGAAGTAGCCAAATCGGCATCTAGGTAAGCAATTTTATCACAACTAAAATTGTTGGAGCACCGTTCGAACCCATATCTTACAGCTTCAGCTTTTCCAACATTTTTTGGAGTAGAAATAGCTTCACAATTCTTAGGGAATTTTGTTTTGATTGAATTTATTACTTCAAATGTTTTGTCTCTAGATCCATCATTAACAAAACATAATAAAACATTACTATTTAACTTTAAGAAATCTGACATTCTTTTGGTGTCTAATCTCTTTTCTTCGTTATAACAAGGTATAACAATACACAACTCAAATTGCTTAGTCATTATTGAATATTTGGATTTAAGTTGTTTAGAAAATGTATCATATGTTACCAATTATTGGTTTGTACAAATATATGCATTAAAGGGAAAGTAATTTTGCTAAAAAATACTTAATAGTTTCGAATTGATTTTTAAATTTTAAAAGGTTGAATTATTCTTTTCTCAAAATTAAAATATTTCTAAAATAAATAGCTGAACCCATAATATGTCCAACAAAAAGTACTGGGTCTCTTCGTATTATGGCGTATATTAAGATCATAATTGAGCCTATTAAACTTAATAGCCAAAACCCAAAAGGAAGTGACGATTCTTTATTTTTTTCAGAATAAATCCATTGATATACAAAACGAAGTGTAAAAATGATCTGTGCAATACTTCCTAATAGGACTAGCCAAACAGGAATTGCTTCATTTTTAAACAATTTAGCCATATCGTATGTGTTATTGTTATAGGAGTAAATAACAAGCAGTAATGGGAATATCCATAAGAACCATCTTAATAATTTTGGGGCTTTTTGCCACTCACCTTGTAATTGTAAATTTCTTATATAAATGAAATAGGTAAGCGCTTGTCCTAACATTATGGCAAAATCATCTCGTAAATAACCATAAACAAAAAGAAGAAAAGAAGCAATTAAGCTTAATTTCCAAAATAGGGAAGGAGTTAAAACTTTTTTACTTTTTTCAGATAAAATCCATTGTAAAACCAATCTACCCGAAAATAGGAGTTGAGCCAAAAAACCAACACTATAAATAATCCAATTACTCATTAACCTTTTTTAGCTATTTGGTAATTTACATATTTCTTTTTCATCCATAAATACGCAAAACAATCCATAAGCGGACCTAAAAGTCTATTCCATAAACCATATTTTGCTTCACCTGCTATACGAGGGAAGTGCTGTACAGGGATTTGTTTTATTTTTCCGTTTTGTAATAAAATCATTGCAGGTAAAAAACGATGCAATCCTTTAAACATTGGAATTTTTTTTGCGTATTCAGTTTTAATAACTTTTAAAGGACAACCAGTATCATCCATTCCATCGTGTGTAAAAGAACGACGAATTCCGTTGGCAATAGTTGACGACATATTTTTAACAAAAGAATCCTTTCTATTGGCTCTTACTCCTGTTACCAAATCAAATTCTCCAATTTGTTCTAATAGTAAATTAAAATCTTCAGGAGTCGTTTGTAAATCAGAATCAATATAACCTACAAATTCAGTGTCAACATTATTAAAACCTGCAGAAATTGCTGCACTTAATCCGCAATTTTCTTTAAATGAAATAAATTCAAAGTCAGAACTATTTGAGCAAATTTCTTCAATTAATTGTTGACTTTTATCTTTACTACCATCATTAACGAAAAGAATTTTAGTTTTTCTTGAAGCAATTTTCATATAGTTTGTAAGCTCTTGTTCTACACGTTTAAGGTTATCTTCTTCGTTGTAAACAGGAACAACAATGGTAAATTCGTAAGTCATTATTTATAATATCGTATTTGTGGATAAAGCTTTCTAACAGATTTTAAGCTTATTTATTATGAAAATAAGGCTCTGCAAAAATTTTTGGTAAATTTAAAATATTTATTTCGATAAAAATGCAACACTTAAAATAATGTTTCGTCTTTAAAATAGAAGTAACAAACCAAATGAATAAAACGATTTTTTTAACAAATAAACTTGTTGAAGATTGCAAGCTCAACAAGGCTAAAGCTCAAATGCAGCTATATGATAAATATTGTAATGCAATGTTTATAATAGCTCAACGGTACGTAAAAGATGATTTTACGGCTGAAGATATGATGCAGGATGCTTTTATAAAAGTGTTTAAAAATATTAAAAGTTTTAAAGGGGAAGTTACTCTTGGCGCCTGGATCAAAAGAATTGTGATTAATCAATGCATTGATTATTTAAAAAAGAAAAAAATTGAGTTGGTTTCAATAGAAGAGAAACAATTGGATGTAGCAGTAAATGATGATTGGTCTGTTGAAGAAGTCGTAAACGTAAATATGGTTACTTCAGCGATTAATAGTTTACCTGAAAAGTACAAGGTAGTTTTAAACTTATATTTACTAGAAGGTTACGATCACCAGGAAATTGCGCAAGTACTGAGCATCACGGAGGTTGCATCACGATCTCAATTAATGCGTGGAAAAAATAAATTGAAAATTCAATTAAAAGAGTTTAGTTATGCCTAAAGATTTAAGAGAAATGTTACAAAATGAACCAGTACATACCGATGGGCTTTCAAAAAATCATAGACGAAAATTTGAAAATAAGCTTCAAAAAGAAATGCATTCTGGTAAAGTAAAAAGATTCCAGTTATTAAAAATTGCAGCTTCATTTTTAATAATAATTAGCTTAGGTAGTTCAGTGTTTTATTTTTCAAATAATGAAGTAGGGAATAAACCAAATGTAGCTAAAATTGAAAGTTTGGGAAGTATCTCCCCAGAATTGAAGAAAATTGAAAATTATTATTTGGCAAGTATCCAAACTGAAATTTCAACTATTGAAGAAACTTCTGAAAATAAGGAGTTATTGAATGGTTACTTTGAAAAGTTAGGTGAATTAACCAAAGAATATAAAATTTTAACTGAAGAATTAAATTCTGAAGGATTGAATGAAAAATCTATCAATGCATTAATTGAAAATTTACAGTTACGTTTAAAATTGTTGTACCAACTTAAAGAACAGTTAAACGAATTAAAAAATAATAACATTACAGAAAATGAAAACAAACAAGTATAAATTATTGAGCTTATTTTTAGTATTGGCTATTAGTGTGCAAGCACAAAAGTTCGATAAAAAAATAACAGAAAGTTTTAAAGTGAATTCAGATGTTGAGTTGGTTGTAAATACGGCTCATACAGATGTCTCTATTGAAACTTGGAACAAAAATACGGTTTCAATTGAAGCAGTAATGGAAGTAGAAGGTGTGTCAAAAAAAGAGGCTAATAAAATATTAGATCATTGGAATTTTGAAGCGCTTGGTAATAAGAGTAAAGTTAAAGTAGTGTCAAAATCTTCTAATAGAGAGTTCAATTTTGACTTTGATTTTGATTTTCCTGATGTAGATATTGAGATTCCTCATTTTGAAATGCCTGAATTTCACTTCCCAGAAATTGAACTTCATGAACTTCCAGAAATGCCAGAGTTGCCAGAAATGCCAGAGCTACCAGAAATGGAGTTTGATTATGAGTTGTATAAAAATGATTCGACTTACTTAAAAAAATACAAATTAAAAGTAGCCAAGGAAGTTAAAAAGTTTAAAAATAGTGGCTGGAAAAAAAAGATGGATTCTTTTCGTGAATCGAAAGAGTTTAAAAAGAGTATAGAAGAGTATAAAAAAGCTGCAAAAGAAATAGCAATTGAAATGAAAGAACTTAGAAATTCTGAAGAATTTAAAAATGCTATTGAGGAATCTAAAAGAGCTGCTGAAGAAGTAAGAAAAGAAATGTTAGAGAATAAACATTTATGGAAAGAGAAAGCAGAAAAGGCGAAAGAAGCGGGTGAAATGTCAAGGGAGATGATTTTAAAAATGAAAGAAGATGGAACTTTTGATTCTCTTAAAAAACACGAGCACAACACCTTCTTTTATTATAGTGATAAAAAGAATTCTAAAGTGAAAATTAAAAAGTATTTAAAAATTAAAGTTCCGAAAAATGCTAAGTTTGACCTAAATGTTAGACACGGAAAATTAAATGTTCCAAATTCAAACTCAAAAATGTCGGCAAATATATCTTATGGAGATTTTATTGGAGGAATGATTGAGGGAGCGGATAATAACCTGAAATTTTCAAATTCACCAGTAGCTATAAACACTATAAATTCAGGTAATGTAACTTTAAAAAATGTTCCAAACGCTACGTTTGGAACATTTACAAACGCTAATTTATTTGCAAATTCTTCTGATGTAATCATTGAAAAAGTAGGATCGGATGTAGCCCTAAGTCAAAAATTTGGAGAAATTGATATTTTAGAAATTGATCCTTCATTTCATAATTTAAATGTTGTTTTAGATTATGCGAGAGGATCATTTAATTTTTCAAAAGCCAATTATTTATTTCGTATAAATAGTAAAAGCACCACTTTAAAATTGACAGAATCTTTATCTGATGTGACAAAAAAATCAAAAGATGGAGTTGAGTTCATCGAAGGTTTTTTTAACAATAAAACTTCAAAAAATAATTTATTATTAACAGGGGTTTATAGTACAATAAAATTGAATTAATTCCGATTTTTCATTCCTTTAAAATACTGTGAAATCCGTTGCAGTATTAATTTCTCCATTAATAATTTGTTTTTATCTTTACAAATTCAAAAAAACAAGTAAATATTAATGGAACTCTACAAAACAAATCAGCTAAAAGTATACAATTCTTTAAGCAAGTCTAAAGAAATTTTTAAACCAATCATTGATGGTAAAGTTGGTATGTACGTATGTGGACCAACTGTTTATAGCAATGTGCATTTAGGAAATGTAAGAACTTTTATGTCTTTCGATTTGATTTTTCGTTATTTAAAGCATTTAGGTTATAAAGTACGTTATGTACGTAATATTACCGATGCAGGTCATTTAGAAAATGATGCTGATGCTGGTGAAGACCGAATTGCAAAGAAAGCGCGATTAGAAGAAATTGAACCTATGGAGGTTGTTCAACGTTATACAGTTGATTTTCATAATACTCTTCAAAAAATAAATAATTTACCACCAAGTATAGAACCTACAGCAACTGGTCATATTGTTGAGCAAATTGAAATTATAAAAGATATTTTAGACAAAGGTCTGGCTTATGAAATTAATGGTTCTGTATATTTTGATGTATTAAAATATAATGAGAATGAACATTATGGAATTCTTTCAGGAAGAAATATTGAAGATTCTATTCATAATACACGTGAGTTAGATGGACAATCTGAAAAGAAAAATCCACAAGATTTTGCACTTTGGAAAAAAGCAGATGAACGTCATATTATGCGCTGGCCTTCTCCATGGAGTGATGGATTTCCAGGATGGCATCTAGAATGTTCAGCTATGAGTACAAAATATTTAGGGAAAACTTTTGATATTCACGGTGGTGGAATGGATCTAAAATTTCCTCATCACGAATGTGAAATAGCACAATCTAAAGTGAACAATCACGTTGATCCTGTAAATTATTGGTTACACGCAAATATGTTGATTTTAAATGGAGCTAAAATGGCCAAATCTACTGGGAATTATATTTTGCCGAATGAGATATTCTCAGGAGATAATAAAATTTTAAGTAAACCATTTTCACCTAGTGCAACAAGATTTTTTATGCTTCAAGCTAATTATAGAAGTATTTTAGATTTTACAAGTGCCGGATTAGAAGCTTCAGAGAAAGGATATAATAAATTAGTTGAAGCCATTAATAAGTTAGATAAAATTGAAACTTCAAAAACTTCATCAATAGATATTAATGCTTGGAAGCAAAAATGTTATGATGCAATGAATGATGATTTTAATAGTCCAGTTCTAATTGCTCAATTGTTTGATGCTGTTAAGTTTGTAAATTTATTAATTGAGAAAAAAGAAACTATCACTTCTGAAGATTTAGAATTATTTAAAGCTACGATCAATGCATTTGTGTTTGATGTTTTAGGACTTCAAAATGAAATTAATGAAGATAGTTCAGGTAAAATTGATGGTGTCGTAGAAATGCTGATTAAAATGAGAAAAGAAGCTCGTGATAATAGAGATTGGGCACTTTCTGATAAAATTAGAGGTGAACTGGCTGCTTTAGGAATTCAATTGAAAGATGGAAAGGACGGAACAACTTTTTCTATAAATTAATTGGGACGCATCACAAAAATATTGGCAATACCATTTATTTGGCTGGTACGTTTTTATCAGGCTGCAATATCTCCATATACACCTTCTAGTTGCAGGTATTCTCCAACTTGTTCTGGTTATGCCTTGGAAGCATTACAAAAGCATGGTGTAATTAAAGGAGGTTGGTTAGCAATAAAACGTATTGGGAGTTGTCATCCTTGGGGAGGAAGTGGATATGATCCTGTTCCTGAAAAAGAGGATTTAGATAAAACGAAATAGAAGGTTTTATTTTTAACAAAATTAAAAGAGTTATAAAATCTTTTTGAGAGATATTACTATATATTTACATTATAAAAAATAAATAAATGACGCTACTTCAAATTGACTGGAATCCTTCACCAATATTGTTCAAATTAGGTCCAGTTGCCATTCGCTATTATAGTTTAATGTTTGTAATTGCCTTTATGTTAGGGTTACAATTAATGAAGAAAATTTATATCAATGAAAAAATTTCATTAGAAAAATTAGATTCATTATTTATTTATGCAGTTGTAGCTACTTTAATTGGAGCAAGAATTGGACATTTTTTATTTTACGATCCAGAATTTTTGATTAAGAAACCGTTAGAAGTAATTTTACCTTTTAGATTCTCACCTAAATTTGAATTTACAGGTTTTGCTGGTTTGGCAAGTCATGGTGCGGCAATAGGAATTATTATAGCAATGTATATTTATAGTAAAAAGATACTTAAAAAACCATTGCTATTTATTTTAGATAGAGTTGTAATTCCAGTAGCAATTGGAGGAATGTTTGTACGTTTAGGAAACTTAATGAATTCTGAAATTGTAGGGAAAGCAACCAATGGAGATTATGGTTTTGTATTTAAAAGATTAGGAGAAGATTTCCCTCGTCATCCAGCACAACTATATGAAGCAGTTAGTTATTTAGTTATTTTTGTAATTCTTTGGTATTTATACTGGAAAACTGATAAAAAAGAAAAACTTGGGTATTTGTTTGGGGTATATTTTGCCTTAACATTTGCAGCTCGTTTTGTAATAGAATACTTCAAAAAAGCACAGGTTGATGAACGTGCTGAATGGGCATTGAATACAGGTCAGTACTTAAGTATTCCATTGGTGTTAATTGGTGCCTATTTTATTTTTAGAAAGGTTAAGTCTTAGTATAAAAGTGTTAGCATTATTTCAAGATAAAACATTTAAAAAGGTAGATTTTTCTAAGGAAAAGTTTAAAAAAGGAGAATATGATAACTTCACTTTTATAAATTGTGTTTTTTCAAATACAGATCTTTCAAATAATACCTTTATTGAATGTGAATTTAAGACCTGTAATATTAGCTTGTCAAACGTTAAAAACACATCATTTAAAGATGTGAAATTTATTGAATGCAAGCTGTTAGGAATTCAATTTCATGAATGTGGAACCTTTTTGTTAGCACTTCATTTTGAAAAATGCCATTTAAATTTAGTTTCGTTTTATAAATTAAAGCTAAAAGGAATTTTATTTAATTATTGTAAACTAATTGAAATAGATTTCACTGAAACAGTTTTAACAGAAGCTATTTTTGATGAATGTGATTTGAAAGGGTCAATATTTAACCAAACACATTTAGAATTTTCAGATTTTAGAACTTCGTTTAATTATCTAATAAATCCTGAAGAAAATAGAATTAAGAAAGCAAAGTTTTCTCTTCAAGGATTAGCAGGTTTACTACAACAATATAATATTGAAATTGAAGCGTAGATTTTAGCTATCTCTACTTTTTTTATTTCTCTTATAAATGCTGTTAATCATCATTGATCTGTTATTCATCTAATATATTCTAGGAGGTTTATAGTATATCGTAATATTATATAAAAATTAATTTATATAGTATGAAAAAGCTGTGCCTACACGTTTACATTATCCTTTCGTTAATTACGCTCACTTTTATTAATTGTGGAGGTGATTCTGGAGAAGAAGAAATAAAATCAGAATTGAAAACAACGAACATTAAAACATTTAATAAAACTCATTTAAGTTTTGGTGATGGTGGTATTCAGACTGCAAAAGGAACGTTTCAGTTTTTATCTGATAATTCTAATGTTGAGCAAATATTAATGTATGTCAAGTTAGATTGTCCTACTGGAGGCTGTGGAGCATGGGATGTTTTTGCAAATATTAAAGTTAAGGACAAAGAGTCAGAAAATTGGTATGAATTAGGAAGGTATATAACACCTTATGGAGTTGATAATTCACAAAGACCAAAAGGATTTATTTTTGATGTCACCGATTTTAAATCTATTTTAAAAGGTTCTGTTGAACTAAAATCTTTTGTTGAAGTTTGGACTAAAGAGGGTTGGTTAATATCTGTTGATTTTAAAATAAAAGAAGGAAATCCAACTTATAAATATTCTGCTATTATTCCACTAATTGATTATGCTAAAAATTCACAACAAATACCATATGGAGAACCTTTGCCAACTGACCTTTTGTTAAATGGACAGGTTACAATTCCAACAAATGCAAAAAAAACAAAATTAAGATCTGTTATTTCAGGTTGGGGACATGCAACACCAAACGATAGTGATGGTAGGCCTAGTGCAGAATGGGGATTTAGATCTCATTCTTTAAATTTTGGAGATAAATTATTTACGCATGAAATGGGGCCAATAGGATGCAACTCAAACCCTGTTAATCCACAATATGGAAATTGGGAGCCAGATAGAGCTGGTTGGTGTCCTGGGCAAGAGGTTCCAATTAGATTTAATACGCCTGAGAAGTCAAGTGGAGGGGAAACATTGGATTTTTCTTATGATTTTGAAAATTGGACGAATAATAATGAGAATGGGAAAGCATATTATTCACTTTCAACTTATTTGATTGTTCAAAGCCATTCTCCAATCCAGAAACCAGTTGTTCATTAAATTATGTTTGAATTAAAAAAGCCACTTTGACAAGTGGCTTTTTTATAATTATTATTTTGTTAAAACTTTTCAAATATTGAGATGTTTTTATGATCTAAGAAATAGAATTCGAAATAATTTATTTAGTTTCAAAACTTTAAGCCATAGTTATCTTTTACACTAACTTTTTATCTTACTTCTTTTAAATTTCTCAAACTTAGATTCATCCTTTTTAGGCCAAAAATTGTTGCTGGTATCAACATCAGCAGTTTGTTCGTCTGGATCAATTGTAATTTTAGCAATAGCTTTATGTGATGGGTAAACTTTAGTAACTTCTTTATCATTCTTTCTCCATATTTGAGCTGGATATTGTTTTCTGTCTTTTGTCCCATCTTCAAATTCAAATTCAACAATTATAGGCATCACTAAATCACCAGGTTTTTCAAATATTAATTCATAAAAATATTTAGGTGATTTTAGTTGAGATTGTTCTTCTGAATTGAAATTATTCTTAATATAATCAGATAATAAACCATAATCTTCAGGTTTTTTGTTTTTTAAATCTTTAGAGAATTCTTTACTTTCTTCAGATACTAAATACAATGCCTTAGGAAATTGATTGATTGAAACACCATACCGCTCAGCCATTTTTTTAGCTCTTGCAGTAGGTTTATCTGTAACATAGTATTTTTTCACATCTTTGATACCAATGTCATTATTTCCGGTGGTGTAAAACCAACCTCTCCAAAACCAATCTAAATCCATTGCAGAGGCATCTTCCATTGTTCTAAAGAAATCGGCAGGGGTTGGGTGTTTAAATTTCCATCGTTTTGCATAAGTTTTAAAGGCAAAATCAAAAAGCTCAGGGCCCATAATAGTGTGTCGTAACATATATAATCCTGAAGCTGGTTTGGCATAGGCGTTAGCGCCAAAATCATATAAATCATTTCCACTTGACATGATTGGAGCTAATTTAGAATGATCTCCTTTCATATATCCTACAATATTTTTAGGAATACCTCTAGAAACGGGATAGTCATCTTCGTATTCCAATTGAGCCAAAACTTGAACAAATGAATTCAACCCTTCATCCATCCAGCTCCATTGTCTCTCATCAGAATTAACAATCATTGGAAAGAAATTATGCCCTATTTCATGAATAATTACTCCTAACATTCTATATTTTGTTCTAGTACTATATGTACCGTCTGGATTTGGTCGTCCTCTGTTAAAACAAATTTGTGGGTATTCCATTCCAATATTTTGTGCATGTACAGAAATTGCCTTGTGATATGGATAATCAAAAGTGTATTTTGAATAAGTTTTTAGAGTACTTGCAACAACTCTGCTTGAGTGTTCTTCCCAAAGTGGATTTCCTTCTTTTGAATAGTAAGAGTGGGCCATTACAGTTTTTCCATTTATATCAACTGCCATTGCATCCCAAATATATCGTCTTGAAGAAGCAAATGCGTAATCACGAACATTTTCAGCATAAAATCTCCATGTTTTTGTTTTATTTGATTTTTTCGATGCTGCTTTTATAGCTTCATCTTGAGTTACAATTATAACAGGAGCATCAAACGATTTTTTTGCAAGCTCTAAGCGTTGGTATTGCTTTTTTGTTAGAACTTCTTTAGGATTCATTAATTGACCTGTAGCACCTAAAATATGATCTTCAGGAGTTGTAATATTAACCTGGTAATTACCAAATTCTAAAGCAAATTCACTTCTTCCCCAAAACTGTAGATTTTGCCAGCCTTCAACATTATTATAAATTGCAAGTCTTGGGAAAAACTGAGCAATAATATAATTGTTGTTGTTATCTTCTGAAAAATGTTCAAAGCCAGATCTTCCACCTTGCGTTACATGATTGTTGATATTATACCACCATTTTATTTTAAAAGAATATTTTTTTCCTGAAGACAGTGGCTGTTCTAAATTAACTCTCATCATTGTACGATTGATATGATAAGAAACCGGACTATTATCAATGTTTTTGACAAATTCAATTTTAAAACCTCCATCAAAAGGATCTTCAATATATTTTTTTGAAAACTGTTCTGGAGTCAGTAAATCATTTATTCCAGAACTATATGCGTCGGGAGATTTTGAATTAGCTGCACGTTTGTTTTGATCGAGTTGGAGCCAAAGGTATTCTAAAGCATCTTTTGAATTATTATGGTAAGTAATAGTTTCTTCACCATAAATGCGTTGGTTTTCATCATCTAAAATAATATCTATTTTATAATCAACTTGTTGTTGAGTATATTCATAACCTGGAGCTCCTGAAGCCGTATGTTGGTTGTTTGGTGTTGGTAACTCCTCATTTAGTTGTTTAAATTTACTAATATTATAATGTGCTTTTTTATTTTCTTGAGAAAATGATAAGCTCGTAATAAAAAAAGACAGAATTAATGGAATGAATAATTTTTTCATTTTAATTGAAGTTAATTTCAGGTTCCTAAAATAGGGATTATTAAATGAAATAAAAAAGCCACTCGGTTGAGTGGCTAAATTTTATCCTTTTATTTGATTTCGTTTGAATTTGTCAAACTTAGTTTCCTTATTTTTTGGCCAGCTATTATTGCTCGTATCAACATCAGCTGTTTGTTCATCAGGATCAACGGTAATTTTTTTTATAGGTTTATGAGAAGGAAAAACTTTTGTTACTTGTTTATCATTTTTTCTCCAAATTTGAGCAGGATATTGCTTTCTTTCCTTAGTGCCATCTTCATATTCAAATTCAACAATAATAGGCATTACCAAATCGCCAGGTTTTTCAAATATTAATTCATAAAAGTATTTAGGAGATTTTAATTGAGATTTTTCTTCAGAATTAAAGTTATTCTCAATATAATCTGACAATAAATCATAATCTTCAGGCTTTTTATCTTTTAACGATTTAGTGAATTCTTCACTGTCTTCAGAAACTAAATATAAAGCCGGAGGGAATTGATCTATTGATACACCATAGCGTTTTGCCATTTTTTTAACTCTTGCAGTAGGTTTATCCGTTACATAGTATTTTTTAACATCTTTTATCCCAATATCATTATTTCCGGTAGTATAAAACCATCCTCTCCAAAACCAATCTAAATCCATTGCAGATGCATCTTCCATAGTTCTAAAGAAATCAGCAGGAGTAGGGTGTTTAAATTTCCAGCGTTTAGCATAGGTTTTAAAGGCATGATCAAATAATTCAGGTCCCATAATAGTTTGGCGGAGAATAAATAATCCTGCAGCAGGTTTTGCATAGGCATTTGCTCCAAAATTGAAAACATTATCACCTTGCGACATTATTGGCGCCAATCTACTTTGATCACCTGACATATACCCAGTAATATTTTTAGCTTTTTTATCCATAGGGAAATACTCTGGACTAAATTCATATTCAGCTAAAATTTGAACAAAAGAATTCAATCCTTCATCCATCCATGTCCATTGTCGTTCATCTGAATTAACAATCATGGGAAAGAAATTGTGACCAACTTCATGTGTAACAACTCCAATTAGTCCTTTTTTTTGTCTTTCAGAATATTTTCCATTTTTATCAGGTCTTCCATAATTGAAGCAAATCATTGGGTATTCCATTCCTTGCTGTTTCGCATTAATTGATGTTGCCTGTGGATAAGGGTAATCAAAGGTATGTTTAGAGTACACTTTTAAAGTATTTGCTACGGCCTCTGTAGATAGCGATTCCCAAAGAGGTCTACCTTCATTAGGATATAAAGAGTTAGCCATTACAATTTTATCGTTTAGCTTAACTGCCATTGCATCCCAAATTAACTTACGAGAGCTAGCAAAGGCAAAATCACGGACATTTTTAGCATAAAATTTCCATGTTTTAGTTTCTTTAGATCTATTTTTTTCAGCTTCTAAACCTTCTTCTGGAGTTACTATATAAACAGGTTTATCAAAAGCCGTTTGAGCTTCTTTATACCTCTTATATTGTTTATTTGTAAATACTTCTTTTGGGTTTTTAATAGTTCCTGTTCCATTTAAAATATGGTCTTTCGGAGTTGTAATATTCACTTCAAAATCCCCAAATTCAAGAGCAAATTCACTACTTCCCCAAAATTGCATATTTTGCCAACCTTCAACATTATTGTAAACAGCTAATCTAGGATAAAACTGAGCAATAATATATAAGTTATTTCCATCTTCAAATGGTTCATAACCTGAACGCCCTCTTTGAGCGGTGTAATCATTAATATTGTACCACCATTTTATATTAAATACAAATGTTGCCCCAGAAGCTAAAGGCTCTTCTAAATCAATTCTCATCATGGTACCATTAATGGTATGGGCAAGATCTTTATTAGAGGCATCTTTAATGTGTTCAATATTAAAACCTCCCAAAAAAGGTTTTCCCATAAATGATTTTGTAAATTTTGAAGGAGAATATAAAACATCTGGGCCACCACTTCTAATATCTTTCGATTTTGAATCTGGAGCTCTAACGTTTTGATCTAATTGTACCCATAAATATTCTAAATTGTCTTTCGAATTATTGTGGTATGTAATAGTTTCTTCTCCTAATATTTTTTTGTTTTCATCATCTAAAATGATGTCCATCTTGTAATCAACTTGTTGTTGGGTGTATTCATATCCTGGTGCTCCTGAAGCGGTATGTTGTTTGTTAGGAGTTGGTAATTCTTCTTTTAACTGTCTAAATTTACTAATATTATAATGACCATTCTGCCTTTCTTTTTGAGGTTCAGTTTGTTGTGCTAAAATGGAGTTTGAGAAAACTACAATTAACAAAATAGGAAGAAATAATTTTTTCATGGCTAAAGGATTGATGATGAATTTAGCTTGAAAATTAATTATTTTATAGATGATTACGACTTCAATTTTTAAAATTTAACAAACCTTTATCATTTTGCTTATTTAGGTAGAATGTTTTATGCTTTTGATTGGCTTTTATTTTAATAATATTTTGCTGATCCTCAAAAAATTTAATTAAAGAAGTGTTTTTAACTGATATAGATTGTATGTGCTCAATATATGGAATTTCTAGATAAAAACGTACAATGTCATCTTCATATTCTTTACCAATATATTCATATGCTTTTAGCTTATTATTAATAGTGATTATAAAATGCTTATTTAAATATTCTTCGAAATATTGATCTATAGCAGAGTATTCATCTACTGTTGCTATGTTTAATTTTGTCTTATGATTTTTGTTTAGGGTTAATTCAATATCGTCAATAAACATTCCAAGAGTTATTTGAACAGAATTTTGTTTTTCATTATGTTCAATTTCACATAAACTAATATAATACTTATGAACCGAAAAGGCTGTAAGAGGAATTATAAATAAGATTAGTAAATATTTTCTTAGTTTCATATTTTATTAATTATTGCTGAATAAACAAAAAATATTCCATTTATGGAAAACAAAAAGTTTCGAATTATTCTTTGTCAAATGTATTGAATATTTTGGCTTGTTTAATTAGAAAATCTTTAACAAGAATTTCATTGGAGTTATATAGATTTGATAAGCCATTTCCCTCACAATAATCTAAAAATAAGTTTATTTTATTTTCTGATACATGAAGCCATTCAATAAAAAAATCATCTCCATAGGAATTTCGTAAAGTTATTGAGAATTCATCTTTTAAAAGTTTAATTTTTTTAAGTTCTAATTTTCTTTTTTTCCTTTTCAATCTTCCTTTTTTGGTAAGTTGTTTGAATATAGAAATAAAATTAATTCCTCCTCCATTGGCATTGGGATCTGTAAATTTTCGAGCATCGGGAGCTTTACTGCTTGAAACCTTATCATTATCAAAGATTGTTCCTTCAGTAACCGCCAAATTTATGCTGCTTAAATACACTTTTTTATCTAACATTATTTCATCAAGCTCATTAAAATCAGTTTCTAAATACACTGTAATAGTTTTTGTAAGAATATGACGCTCTGAAATTTTAATGGTTCTGTTTTTGTATATAATTGATGAAAATTCAATTGAATCTCCTTCTGAAGCAATTATAGAGAATTTTCCATTTTTACTGCTAGAAGTACCTAATTTTGTAGACTTGTTAAAGATATTAATATCTTGTAATAAATGTTTTTCGTTTTTTACAATTCCCTTTAATTTTGTTTTCTTATGTTGAGCATTTATCATGTTGCTCATAAATGCTATGAATAGGAATAAGAATAGTTTATGGTTTAATTTCATGGTAAATTTTACTTTCTTCACGCAATATTTTAATAATCTCTAATAAATTATTATTGTTGTAATATTCAATAATATTTCGACCTTCACAAAAGGTTAAAAAATGATCAATTTTATCCTCTTGAATATTTAATATTCTTGTAAAATATTCAATTCCTAATTCTTTTCTAATTTTAATTGGGAAAGCTTTTTTGTTTTTGAGTTCCTTTTTTAATTTTCTTAGAGCAATCATATAATAATCGGGGATTGCGGCACTTGCTCCAGTTCCTTCCATATAAGTAGGATCTGTCATTCTTAATGAATTTGGAGCGCTTAAAAATCCATGAGTATCATTTGGAAGTTTTTTATCTAGATCACTTAGTTTATATTTAAAACTATGCTTTGGAAGTGTGTCTGATGGAACTGAATTTAAATCTACACTTAAGCTTCCTGTTAACCCATGTAAAAAAACTTCATCTAACTTATTAACCAAAGGTGCTAACTTCACATTTAAAATTTTAGTTGTTAATTGTGTTTTATTAATGCCAATAATTAAACTTTTATATTGAATTGATGAGATTAAAATTGAATCGTTTAGCGAAACATTTATCTGAAACTCTCCATTTTTATTGCTAATTGTTCCAATTTTAGTATTTAAATTAACAATGTGAACATTTGAAACAATGTCATAATCGCTGTAAATTTTTCCTTGTATTGAGGTTTGGCTGCTTTGAGCTATTGATTTAACACAAATCAAAGCAAAAATAAATGGTAATATTTGAAATGTTTTAGTGGCTAATTTCATTGTAACTGATACTTTCCTCTTTTAAAATTTCAATTATTTCCATAAGTTTATTATTGTCAAATTTTTGAGCAATATTTCTATATTCACAGTAACTAATAAAATTAAATATTTTCTCTTCAGGTATTTTTAAATAGGTAATAAAATAATAATCACCAAGAGTTTTTCTTAATTTTATAGGAAATTGCTTTTTCTTTGATAATTTACGTTTTAAAATTCTATCAACCGAAGATTTTCCTCCAAATAAACTTGCAAGATTTATACCTCCCGATGATAACGGACTTAAAACAGGAGCAGCTCTGGACCCATGTTGATCAGCCGGTAAAGTTTTATATAAATCACTAATATCATAGGTAAAATTATGTTTAGGAGTAGTGTCTTCGGGAATTCCTTTAATATCAACATATAGATCACCTGTTAATTTAGTAATTGTAATCTCCTTCAGCATATTTACCAAAGAAATTAAATCTACTATAATTTCTTTTGAGGTTAACATTTGTTCTGTAACCTTTATTTTTTTTCGTTCATATTGAATGGAAGAAAAAAGTAGTATATCATTAACTTTAGCAGAAATTTGAAACTCTCCATTAATATTGCTAATAGTTCCTAACCCATTATTTACGTTTATTATGTGAGCATCTTTAACAAAACTATTCTCGCCCAAAATAGTACCCACTATTTTTGAATTGTTTTGAGCAAAACAATTTAAAGTAAGTATTAACAATAGTACTAGGTTGGTTAGTTTAAGTTTCATTAAAACAAAGTAATATATTGAAATCTTAAAATAGTATTAATACTGTGGTAAAATTTTGTTAAAGCATATTAATTACTAAATTTGATAAAACTTACATTGGATGAAAAAATTATTTATTGCCAGCACATCAACAGTTCATGGTAAAGCTTATTTGGAATATATTTTACCAGAATTATCAGATTTTTTTAAAGGAGTAAATGAATTATTATTTATTCCATATGCTCGACCTGGCGGAATTACTCATGATGAGTATACTGCAAAAGCAAGTGAGAGTTTCGGAAAGATAAATATTAAAGTAAAAGGAATTCATGAATTTAGTGATCCAATTGATGCTTTAAATAGTGCAAAAGGTATTTTTACAGGTGGAGGAAATACTTTTTTGTTACTAAAGCAATTGTATGATAACAAATTAATGACAACTTTTAAAAATGTTGTTGAAAATGGAACTCCATATTTTGGAACAAGTGCTGGAAGTAATATTACTGGTTTAACTGTTCAAAATACAAATGATATGCCAATAATTTATCCTCCAAGTTTTAATGCTTTAGGTTTTATAAATTTTAATTTAAATCCTCATTATTTGGATCCTGATACGAGTTCTACACATATGGGCGAAACACGTGAAACCAGGATTAATGAATTTCATACACTTAACGATACTCCGGTTTTAGGTTTAAGAGAAGGTAGTTGGTTATTTGTTGATAGTCAAAAAGTATTATTGAAAGGGACATTAAATGCACGTTTGTTTCAAAAAAATAAACCAGCTGTTGAATTACCACCAGAAACTGATTTTAGTTATTTAATGTAATTTTAAAAAGGAAGCAATTATTTCTGAATCTGGTGATTTTTGAACTTCACTTGATAGTAATTGATAGGTGTTTTTAATTTGTAGCGTATCAATTTTAGCAGATTTTAATTGATCTCTTAAAATCATTGCAGAAACATATGAGTTTGGGTTTTTTTCTATAAAGTTATAGCTAAAACTTCTAAATTCTTGTTCTATATTTTTCATTTTAATGCCAATTTCATCCAATTTTTTGGCATTATTTTCTAAACGATATTTTTGAAATTGAGGGTATAGGTAATCAATTTGTTTGAAGATTTGTTTAGACTTGTTTTTATATTCTTCTAAAGCATTGTTTGAAATTGACCCTGTTATTGTTGGATCGGTAATGCTATTTGAAGGTACAGTAATTTGTATTGTGGTGTTTTCTAAAATAAAAACTGTTAATGCAGAATAGTTTTGGTAAGACAATGCAAAGCGTTCAGGAAATTCAACGTGACCTTTAAAATAAAATTCATTATTTACAAGCTCTGATGAATCGATAGGATATATTGAATTTTCAATTATCTTATTTAAATAAACAGTTTTTGGATAAAAATTTTCTAAAACACCCTTTATTTCAAAACTATTAGAAATAGTAGATTTTGAAATAAAGGGTTGTTTAGATGGTGAAACATTTTTTTTACATGAAAAAAATAAGTGACTTATAATTAATAGTAAAAAGAACTGTTTCATAAAATGTAGTTCAAATTAATAATTCAAATACTCCATAATTTCAAGCCCGTATCCAGTTACACCAATTCTCTTTTTAACTGATGGACTATTTGATAATACTTTTAATTTATTAATTTCTAAGTCATGTAAAATTTGAGCTCCAATTCCAAAATCTTTATCATCTGGTTGAATTCTTGGAACTTTATTTTCATTTTCTTTTTGAGATTCTTTCAGTAATTTCAACCTTTTTAAAAGATTGAAAGAAAGGTTTTCTTGGCTAATAAATACAACAGCACCTTTTCCTTCATCATTAATCATTTTAAATATTCTTGAAAAAGTATTATCAGGTTCAGTAGTTAAAAGTCTAATAATATCATTGTTAATCAATGATGAATTAACTCTAATCATTACTGGTTCATCTTCATTCCAGGTTCCTTTTGTTAATGCTAAATGTACTTGGTTATTTGTAGTTTGCTTATAAGATCTTAATCTAAATTCTCCAAAACGAGTTTGTATTGGAAAATCTTCAGTTTTATAAATTAAAGAATCATATTTCATTCTATAAGCAACCAAATCTTCAATAGAAATAATTTTCAAATCGAATTTTTTGGCAACTTTTTTTAGTTGAGTTAAACGAGCCATGGTTCCATCTTCGTTTAAAATTTCAACTAATATTCCTGCAGGTTTAAACCCAGCCAAACGTGCAAGATCAATTGAAGCCTCAGTATGTCCGGTTCTTCTAAGAACTCCACCTTCTTTTGCTCTTAGTGGAAAAATATGTCCTGGTCTACCAAAATCGGCAGGTTTAGTATCCTTATCTGTTAAAGCTTTAATAGTTTTGGCCCTGTCATGGACAGAAATTCCGGTTGTACACCCTTGACCAATTAAATCAATAGAAACTGTAAAAGGTGTATTGTGTAAAACTGTATTGTTATTTACCATTAATGGAAGATCTAATTCCTCACATCTTGCCTCGGTTAAGGGTGCACAGATTAAACCTCGTCCATTTTTAGCCATGAAATTAATCATTTCAGGAGTAACACACTCAGCTGCGGCAATAAAATCCCCTTCATTTTCTCTGTCTTCATCGTCAACTACAATAATCATTTTACCATTTTTAATATCTTCAATGGCTTCTTGAATTGTATTTAACTTAAAATCATTGTCATTTTTCATTATCTAGTTGTTGTTGTTTGTTTTTGTGATTTTTTGGAAAAACCTTTTAATATTGTTAAAAATTGTATCAATATTAAAAATACCCATACCAGAAGTTGCTCTTCTTGTTAATAATATTCCAAAAGGTAATAATATTAATGTTGATAACCAACTTCCTAATAATGTTGAGATTGCACTTTCTTCAGATAAATTACCACCTATTTTTGATATAAAGAAGTAAATTACAAATATTGAAATAGCAATAATCATAGGTAAACCGAAACCACCTTTTCTTATAATAGAGCCTAAAGGAGCTCCAATAAAGAATAAGACCAGACAAGCTAAAGAAAATGAAATTCGATAACTAAATTCATGGTCATATAGGTTTAATTTTTTTCTACGATTTTTGAAAACCTGTTTTTGATTCTTATTTCTATCCATAATGCGTTTAAGCATTTGAGTAGATTCATTTAAAACCAATACTTTATTTTTTATATTAAAATTTTCCAGTATATCTGGGTTTAAATTCTCTTCAATAAGTGAATCCTGGTATTTATAAAGTTTTTTTATGTTTAAAATATTATAGAAATATTGAGCTTTGTTATTGATATATTTATCGTATGTTATTTTATTTTCTTTTGATATAGAGTCAAGTTGATTAATACTTAACATACTATGATGTTCTTTTACTTTTTCATCTTCTAAAGTAGTATCATCACTAAAGGATGAAATATCAATATTTATAGCATATGTTTTAAAAGTAGCTTTTGAAAAAGGCATTTTAGCACGCTCTTTTGGCCCCATTTTTTTTGTGACATGGTCTTCATAATAATTTCCGTTTTCTAGAACCAAGGTCATATATTTACTACCTTCTTCCGAAGAAATTATACCTTTTTCAGCAGTGATAACTTTCATTTTTCCTTTGTCACTACTTAAATCTGCTATATGTACATTTTTTAAAAGGTTTTCTTCCTCACCATATTTTTCATCAAATTTAATACTGTAACCAGGTATTTCTGTATTAAAAGCTCCAGGAACAAGTGCTAGTGCGGGCTTTTTCTTTTTAATATTTAAATACAGATTTTTTTGCTTTAATGTTGCCCAAGGATAAACATTATTTAAAAACACAAAATTAAATGCGCTAATGAATAAAATTAATATTATTAATGGGCGAATAACTCGAGTTAAAGGAATTCCAGCAGATTTGATAGCTGCAAATTCATAATTTTCAGAGAGGTTTCCTAATGCCATTATTGACGACAATAAAATTCCAATTGGTAATGCAGTAGGAGTAAGCATTAGTGCTAAATAACCTAAAAATTTTAGTATGAAGAAAATATCTATTCCTTTTCCTGCAATTTCATCAAAGGCAAGCCAAAGAGATTGCATTACCAAAACAAAAAGAACCACTAAAAAAGTGGCCAAAAAAGGTTCTAAGAAGCTTTTTAAAATGTATTTATCAAATATTTTCAACGCTATTATTTTGGTTCAGAAATAGTATAATTTTTTTGATCTCTATATTTTTCTGTGTCAAAGATAAAAAGCTTTTCTGATATAGGTTGATTTGTTTTAAAAGTTCTTACTTGAAGCGTTGTTATTGTTCCATTTTTCCCTGTTTCAATAACATTATAAATATGATTTGTTTTAATATCAATTCCAACTAAAACATTGGTGATTTCTGAATCACTATCAATTGGAGTCAACTTTACATACTGAATTTTTACACCCTTAATAGTTTTTAACTCATTCATTTCATAGGT
>Ga0193953_1000488_pt1 | contig 21464 bp, 16 predicted proteins | sample BB_4_MG_FD_140325 | JGI IMG/M metagenome (GOLD analysis project Ga0193953, IMG submission 140325) | Microbial mat bacterial communities from the Broadkill River, Lewes, Delaware, United States - BB_4_MG | ecosystem: Environmental > Aquatic > Freshwater > River > Microbial mats | place: USA... | reverse complement strand
ATTTTTATTATTTATATTTTTATATTCAACATTTCTATATTTTCAGATCAACTAAGACTAACTCAAAAAGAGAAAAAGTGGATTGAGCAACATCCTGTTATAAAGGTCAGTAATGAACTAGACTGGGCTCCTTTTGACTATTATAAAGATAAAAAAGCAAAAGGTTATTCTGTAAATATTATAAAAGAAATATCAAAAAAAGCAGGATTAAAAGTAGAATTTATACAAGCAGACACATGGGTAGAGCTACTAGAAAAGTTTGATAATAAACAAATAGATCTTATGCATGTTATGTCATGGACTAAAGCAAGAGATAAAAAATATCTATTTTCTAAACCATATATGAGTCAAAGTATTTCATATTTAGTAAGAGATGATTCTACAAATACTATAGAAGTTCAAAAATTTGATGGTAAAAAAATTGCAGTTGGTAAAGGTTGGAGTTCTACAGAAGCTATAAAGAAGATGTATCCAAAAGCAAAGTTCATAGAGTTTCCAAATAGCTTAAAAATTTTAGAAGCTCTCTCACTAGGAAAAGTAGATATAGCAATTGATAATATTTTAACAGCTAAGCATTTTATGGCTAAACACTTTATTACAAATATTAAGCATGGTGGATATATTGATATTGGTGAATTAAAAAAAATAGACTATTACTTTGTTACACATAAAAACAATCCTGAACTAATTAGTATACTTGACAAAGCATATTCACTGTTAAGCACTGACGAAAAACTAAAACTACAAAAAAAATGGTTTTCAGAAATAGAAAATAAAAAAATCTCACTAAGTGAAGATGAATACGCTTATCTAAAAAACAAAAAAATTATCAAAATGTGTATTGATCCAAACTGGATGCCTTTTGAAAAGTTTAACTACAATGGAAAACATGTTGGTATGACTGCAGAATACTTTGATCTACTACGAAAAATGGTTAAAATACCTATAAAAGTTATCAAATCAAATACTTGGGCAGAAACAGTTCAACTAGCTAAAGCTAGAAAATGTGATATATATTCTTTAGCTATGGAAACGCCAGAACGTAAAAAATACATGGACTTTACATCTCCATATTTAAGCATACCATTAGTTCTTGCAACACAGATGGATGTACCATTTATAAGCGACATGAAACATATAGAAAATAAAAACATAGGTATTGTAAAAGACTATGCATTTAATGAAATAATTCGAAGAAAATATCCTAACATAAATGTTTTTGATGTAAAAAACATCAACGATGGTTTACAAAAAGTAGCAAATGGTGAGCTTTTTGGTTTTATTGGGACCATAGCTAGTATTGGTTATGTTTTTCAACATGACTATATAGGAGAGTTGAAAATTACTGGTAAATTTGATGAAAAATGGGAACTTGGAATTGGCACAAGAAATGACGAGCCACTTTTACTAGGTATTTTTCAAAAGGCTATTAATAGTATTTCTGATAATGAACATCAAAATATTTTAAATAAATTTATAGCTATAAAATATGAAAAAGGTACAGACTATGATCTAGTAATTAAAATACTTGTTACAGTATTTATACTAGCATCCATAGGGTTATATTTTTATAGAAGACTATCTCTTACAAATAAAGAGTTAAAATTACTCCAACATAAACTAGTTGAACAAGCAAACAGAGACCCCCTAACAAACCTTTATAATAGAAGATATATTTACGATGTAGCTTCCAACCTGTTAAATATAGCAAAAAGAGAAAAAACAGACGTAGGTATTATAATGATCGATATTGATAACTTTAAACAGATCAATGATAACTATGGTCATGCAGTTGGAGATGAAGTTATAAAAAAATTATCAAACATTCTAACTTTAAATACAAGAGAGAGCGATATAATAGCAAGGTTTGGTGGTGAAGAGTTTGTAATTCTACTTCCACATACAGATGCTGAAGGCTCTACTAAAATAGCATCAAAACTCAGAAAGTTAGTTGAAAAAGAAAACTTTACTGTAAGTCTAGGTGTCGACAATATTTTATATGAGGATAAAGATATTGACGAATCATTAAACAGAGCAGATAAAGCTTTATATAAAGCGAAAGAAGATGGTAAAAATCAAGTTTGTGTTTATGGTACACTTGCAACTAAAAAATAAAAGGTAAACATTTGGATTCTTATCAAAACTTAGCACTTTTAGAAAATCTTTACCGTTTAAAAGCTTTAGGCTTTGAGTATATAGATCCATTTAGCATTAATGAAAACTCCACAAATGAAAAACCATCAGATATAGCGCAACTATATCAAAACATATCTTTATGCCATCTTTGTGATCTTAGTAAATCTAGATCACAAAGTATGGGTGGATATGGAAATAAAGATGCCAACTTAATGTTTATAGACTACAGTGTTTCTTTAAACGATGATAAGCAAAACTCATACTACACAGGAAGAAGTGGGGAGATACTACAAAAAATGATCGAAAATGTACTAAATCTTAGTACTGAAGATGTGTTTTATACTCATGAGATCAAATGCAAACCATTAAATTCAAATAAACCATCAAGCTCAGAATGGGAGTCATGCAAAAACTATCTTTTTTCACAGATAGAGTTTATTAAACCAAAAGTTATTGTAACACTTGGAGAAGACTCTTACAATAAACTTATGAACGTTGAAGATGGTTTTGAGAGTGTTAGAGGGCATGTCATAGAATATAATGGTGCGAAGTTAATACCTATATACCACCCAAGTTTTTTACTTAGAAATCCAGATAATAAAAAAACAACTTATAATGATCTTATAACTATCAAAAACTGCTTATAATTCGTTATAAGTTAAAGATCGCTATAATGCATAAAATTTTACAAAGAGTACTTTAATGAAAATAATTTTTTTAACTATGACATTTTTTTCTATATTATTAAATGCACAAAGTTATTTAATATCTAATATACCGTTACCAAAGACATATATACAAAATTTAGACCCATACCCTTGTAATGAGGAGTGTTTGCAGGGATATATTGACAATGATATGGTTCTTTCTTTTCTAGCACATGCAAAAAAACAACTAAAAAATCCTGAACTAGATGAAATAAGAATGATTAGTATATCGATCTTAAACCTTGGAGCACAAATAGACAAAAAGTTAAAAATAGCACTATTGCTACCATATAAAAAGATAGGTAGGTATGCTGCTTCGACAACAAATGCCTCATTTGCTTACCTACTTACAAGAAACAACAACTTTAACCTAAAAACATATAATATAAAAACGGAAGATACAGATGATATAAAAGATGCTATTGGGAAAATTAAAGATGATGGTTTTAAGTATATTATAGCTCCATTTACAAAAAAAGGTGCGAATACTCTTATATCTTTAAGACCATCTCAAAACATATACTTTCCTACAATTAATAAAAAAGATGTAAATTTAACTTTAGAAAATGTTTACTTTGGTGCTATTGACTATAAAGCGCAAAGCGATCTACTTTTAAAAGAAGCTGTGTCACCACTAGTTCTATTTTATGACAAATCATCAACTGGTCAAAGACTTGCTGAGTATCAAGAAGAAAAGTATATGTCTGATAATAATTCAACAGATTCAAACACAAGTATAGTAAAATTTTTAATCCCAAAACGTACAACAAACTTAGAATCACAGCTATTTGAGAATGAAGAGATTATAGAGGGTTCATTTGTTGTAAATACACCTATTGTTAAAAGCTCTATGATCATATCTCAACTAACTATGTATGATACAAACGCAACAAATGTCTTATCAACACAGATAAACTACGATCCTCTTATCTTATCACTTACACAATATGCGGACAGGCAAAACATGATAATAGCAAACTCTATAACTCAAAATAATTCTATTTTTATAGAAACAAATGCACTACTTGGAAATGACATAATGTATGACTGGATCAACTACACTACGACTGTTGGAATGGACTTCTTTTTTAGTATGATAACACAGCAAGATAGACAGTATAAGTTTGATATGGTAGAAAATCAAATACAATACCCTATAGAACTTATACAACCATCTAAAACAAGGTTTATAAAATACTTTTCTGTTCTAGAATAATTCTAGTATAAAGTCTTTTACATCTTTTAACTTTTGAGCACGTCCGTTAAAGTCAATATAAGCTAACGTGATTACAAGCTCAAAAAGTTTAGACTCCTCTTTAAATATAGTTTGCTTTAGTACAAAAGAGGCATTTTTCATATCTAATAGTTCTGTTTTTATATCTAACATATCTCCAAGTTTAGCTGGTCTATAATAGTCGGCTATAATTTTTCTAGCTACAAAATGCCCACTCTCAAGCTCTGGAGTGATCCCCCGACTAAAAAAAACTTCACTTCTTGCACGCTCACAAAAGTTTAAGTAGTTTGAATGATAAACTATCCCACCTGTATCAGTGTCTTCATAATAGACTCGAATTTTCATTTATAGTAATTCCTATTTAAATTATTTAGTTAAGCTTATTATACACATTAAAAGTATTATTTATAATTTTTACATTATAGAGGAACTAAAATTGCATATATATTGACAAAAAGGGTTACTGTGTTTGATAGAGATAAAAGTATTGAAGAAAGATACACATCGTTTAAAAATATAGACTGTTACAAAAACACTTCCTTAGTTCTTGATGCTATGAATGAGCTTTTTGAAAAAGAGCCTGACTCAAAAAATCTTTTTTGGGAAAAATTTATGGATAAGATTCCAGAAAATTACCATGAAATTTTTGCTAAAGAAGGTGATAGTAAAGACACTTTATATCATGTTTGTGCAAATGTATTTTATATATTTGATCTATTTGAAGAGTATGATTTTGACAAAGGTGTTAACTTAATGGACCGTTGTGAACTTGAGTGTTGCTAGTTATTAGCGACCACTCTGTTTCTACCAGACTCCTTAGCTTTGTATAAAAGATCGTCAGACTCTTTATAAAGTTCATCTTCACTTACTACATCATTTGCATTTCTACATACTAATCCCATTGACATAGTCACATAAGGGCTTACTGTATTTTTAGAATGCTCAATATTAAGATCTTCTATATTTTGTCTTATGCTATCTGCAAAACTAATTGCTTTATTTTTAGTTTCTGCCCTATAAATAACTCCAAACTCTTCACCGCCTAATCTAAAACAAAGGTCATCTGATCGAAGAAGTGAATCTTTAATACACTTGGCTACCTTAACTAATACATCATCACCCATTTGGTGTCCGTATGTATCGTTATACTGTTTAAAGTGATCTATGTCCATAATTAAAAATGCTATAAGTTCATCTTGTCTTTTTGCACTATTTACAGCTTTTGGCAACATCTCATTAAAGTGTCGTCTATTAAAAATATTTGTTAAACCATCAGTTATAGATATAAGCTCTATTTTTTTTCTATCTGTTATATCTTGCCTTATAGCTGTATATCCTTTTTTTGCTCCAGTATCATCAAATATTGGTGAAATAGATGCCTTAACCCAATAAAAAGTATTATCTTTTTTTAGGTTTTTTATTTCACCTTCCCATGTTTTATCACTTGTTAAAGTATTCCACATATCTTCATAAAGACTTGCTGGCATATCTGGGTGTTTTATAACTCTATGGTTTTTACCAATTAATTCTTCTTTTGAATAACCGCTTATATGACTAAAAGCTTCAGACACATAAGTTATATTTCCATGTATATCTGTTGATGATGTGATAATATTTTTATCTATAAGTTTTATATACTCTTTTATCTGCTTTTCTCTCTCTTTTACTACAGTTACATCTTTTGCAGCTAACAAAACTCTTTTTTTATCAGACATCAGAGAAAGAGCCATATTTACTTTTAATCTTTTTCCATTTTTTACTATACATGTTTTTTCAAAGTTCTCAATAAATCCTTTTTCTACAACCTCTTCAAGTACTGACTTTGATCTTTGCACATCTTCAGGTGCAGATAATTCAGCACAACTTTTTTGTAAAAGTTCATCTTCCGTAAAACCAGTCATTTGTAGATAGGCATCATTAAAAAGCAAAAAGTTCGTTTCCAAATCAAGTATAGCTATACCATCTTTAGTCGTATTAAATATTTGAAAGAACTCCTCTTTTTGCTTTATAAGTTCTTGTTGTAAAATATATGTATTTATATGATTATCAACTCTAACTTTTAATTCACTTGTATTAATAGGTTTAATAAGATAATCTTTTGCACCAACGTTAAACCCTTTTACTATTGAATAAGAATTAGTATCTGCAGTAAGAAAAATAAAAGGAATTGAACTAAATTTTTGATTTTCTTTTATAATTTTTGCTACTTCATAACCATCTAAATCAGGCATTTGAATATCAAGTAAAATTAAATTAATATCGTTATATGAACTGTTTAAAATCTTTAAAGCCTGTTCCCCATTATATGCAACTTTAATATTATAGGATTCAGATAACAATTCAAACAAAAGTTCTACATTACTCTCTTCATCATCAACTATTAATATTGTTCTTTTTAAATTCATTGTAAATCTTCTTTTATTACTTTCAATAATTTTAACAACTCATCAAAATTTTTGATATCAAAGTATTCAACTAAAAGCTCTTCTTGTTCTTTTTTTATAAATGGTATTAAACTAGATAGAAATTCACTATAATTTGTTCTTGAAATAAAAGAAGCTTTTTCAATTGAACTTATCATCTTATCTATCTCTTTAATAACTTCACTTTTATCTAAAGCCTTATCTTCAACCTCAAGCCTTGAAGAGATCTTATCATTTATTTGTTCTAAAACACTAGATAATTCAACTTTCAGTTTTTCATATACTTCTTTTTGATCATCGGCTTTTTCTATCTCTTTACATAGCTCAAAAACACCATTTATATTTAAATTTCCACTAACACCTTTTAAAGTATGTATATAATTATTAAACTCTTCTGAAGCAAATTCCATTTTGCTTATTCTACTTTCAAAATTGTTAAATCTATTTTTAAAAGCATCATATAAAACATATATATTTTGCATATCTTTGATCATATAATTTTGTGCATGTTTTTTAAGATCAATACCTTTGATATCTAACTCTTTGATCATTTCTGCTATTTTTGAATCACTTGAATCATCTTTACTCTCAATTCCAAAGTAATTGTTCAACACTTTATAAAGCTCTTCTTTATCTATAGGTTTAGCTAAATGTCCATTCATACCAGCTTCTTTAGTAAGTTCTTTATCCTCTTTCATAACAGCTGCACTTAAAGCTAAAATAGGAGTTTCTTGGTCAAACTCTCTTATTTTTTTTGTTGCTTCAAAGCCGTCCATATTTGGCATCTGTATATCCATAAATATGATGTCATAATTACTATTTTTTGCCATACTTAAAGCTTCTAATCCATCTTTTGCTATATCAGCTTTCAAACCAACATTTGCCAAAATTTCTTGTATAACAATTTGATTTATCTCATTATCTTCAGCAACTAAAACTTTTTTCGTTTTATCTAAATTAATTTCTTTTTGTTTTATAGATTTAACACTATCTGAAATATCTTTATTATCTATAATTAGATCATAAATTGAAGATGGAGTATATGGTTTTTGAAGTACCTTATTTATCAAAACACCTTCCTTATCTGCTTTATTATAAAGTTCTTGTTTATCATGTGCCGTTATCATAATTATGCACTCTTTAAAAATCCCTCTATTTTTAAGCTCTTTTAAGAGTTCAACTCCATCCATATTTGGCATAAGCCAATCAACAATTAAATAATCAATTTTTTCTTCTTCTATAATCTTTAATGCCTCTACCCCATCAGAGGCATCCAATGCCTTCATATTCCAAGAATTAAAAATTTTAACTAAATAATCTCTATCTAGTTCACTATCATCAACTATTAAAAAAGTTTTTTTATTAAGCTTACTAACTTCTTTGTAAAAACTTTTCCCTTGAACATACTCTAAAGCTAAATTAATACAAAACTTTGTTCCACTACCATCCTCTGATTTAACTTGGATATCACCATCCATTAACTCTAAAAGTTGTTTTGTAATCATAAGACCAAGACCCGTTCCACCAAACTTCTTAGTAGTAGAACTATCACCTTGTTCAAACGCAGCAAATAATTTATTTTGATTCTCTTTTGAAATTCCTACACCTGAATCTTCTATACAAAACTCAATCCCTACTTTTTTGTTTTCTTCATCTGTATATTTTTTATTTACACTTATAGAAACATGCCCTTTATTTGTAAACTTTAGTGCATTACCTACAAGATTATTTAAAATTTGTGTTATTCTTAAAGAATCTCCAATAAGTGTTTGAGGAATAGTACTGTCCATAAAAAAGTTTAAACTTAGTCTTTTTTCATAAGCTTTATAACCAAAAAGGTCATTTACATTATCTAATAGCTCTTCAAAACTAAACTCTCCATTTACAATATCTAACTTACCAGCTTCTATTTTAGAATAATCAAGTATGTCATTGATAACATGTAAAAGTGCTTTAGAAGATTTTTTTGACTTGTTTAAATAACCCTTTTGTATATCATTCAACTCAGTTTCTAAAGTAAGGTCTGTTAAACCTATGATCCCATTTAAAGGTGTTCTAATCTCATGAGACATATTTGCTAAAAAGTTTGATTTAGCCTTATTTGCACTATCTGCCAACTCTTTTGCTCTTTTTAACTCCTCTTCTTGCTCTCTCTCTTTTGTTATATCCCTTACTGAAGCATATATATACTCTTTATCATCAATAACAACTTTATTTGCTGTTATGGAAGCTATATAAGTCGTTTTATCTTTTCGTACATGAACCCTTTCTATTGTTATAGTATCAAAACCGACATTTGAGACTATTTCATGATAATCTTCTATAGAATTGATATCATTATCCCAGTCCATTATTGTTAAGTTTTTAACCTCTTCATCACTATAACCCAAAAGTGTTTTTACATTCGAACTATATTCAATAAGTTTACCAGTGTCAGATGTTATAATAAAAATAGCATCAGATGCATTAGACAATAGTGTTTCAAATTTTTGTTTTGACTCTAAAACTTGTTGTTCCACTTTTTCTTTTTCAGTTACATCAATACCAATAGTAGCTATATAGTTCATGGAGCCATCATCTTTTTTTACTAATGTATTTGACCACTCAAAAACTCTAACCTCTCCAGTTTTGGAGACCCAACTATTTTTATATGCTTTAACAATCTCTCCATCATTTGCTTTTTTAACAATGTTTGCTACATTATCTCTCACATTTTCTGGTAAGAACTTAGCCCAAAAGTAAGGTTCTTTACTTATAGTTTCTATTTCATATCCAACAAAATCTTGACCATATTTATTTAGTCTTTTCATAATACCGTTATTGTCTATAACAGCTATTATCGCATTAGCACTCTCAATAATGGTTGATATAAAGTTTCTCTCTTGTAGTATCTGTTCTTTTAGGTTTACTTCTTCTGTTATATCCTGAACTGTACCAACTGTTTTTAAAGGTTTTGAGTCTTCATCATATTCTGTATGACCCCTCTGTCTAACATGCTTAATAGTTCCATCTTTTAGTAGAAGTCTATGTTCTAAACTATATGGAGTTTTATTTTTTAAAGATTCACTAAGTGAATCATTTACAAAATCTCTATCACTAGGATGAATAACAGATAAAAAAGCATCATAAGATGCTTCTAAATCATCTCTATCTAAGCTAAATATATTAAATATTTCATCAGACCACTCTAAATTGCCATTTAAAATATTATAAGTCCAGCTACCAAGTTTTGAAGTATGTTGTGCTTGGATAAGTTGGTTTGTTAAGTTTTTAAGTTTATGCTCTGATTCTTTTGTCTTACTTAGATCAGTATGCGTACCTATCATTCTAATAGGCTTGTTGTTTTCATCTCTTTGAACTATTATACCCCTATCTAAAATCCATTTATAAGTTCCGTCTTTACATAAAATCCTATGTTCATTTTGATAATGTTCTATTTTTCCACTAATATAATCTTCAATACTTTTATTTACATATTCGATATCATCAGGATGTACACGGCTTTCCCATTCATCTAATACACCTTTAATCTCATCATCTTTAAATCCAAGCATTTTTTTCCATTGAGATGAAAAATAAACTTCCGATGTTTCAAGATTCCAGTCCCATATTCCATCACCACTACCCTCAAGTGCAAATTTCCATCTTAAATTACTGTTTTGAAGTTTCTCTCTAGTCAATATCTCTTCAGTAATATCAATTATATAGCCTTGAAAATATTTTATTTTACCTTGTTCATCTCTTATGATTATCGTGTTATCTAAAACCCATTTTATTTTATTGTCTTTAGTAACAACTCTGTATGGTTTGTGTTTAAAAAACAAATCACCACTTTCTTTTCCAGCTTCAACCTCTTTAAAAACCTCTGCTAGATCATCTTTATGTATACACTCAGAGTATGTTACTTTTGAAGTTAAAAAATCCTCTTTTGTATAACCTAAAAGTTGTTCTGAGTTTACACTTACATAGTCAATACTCCATATATCATCATTATTCCATCTAAATAATACTAAATCTGAATATTCAAAAAGTGAAAGTAGGTTTTCTTGTTCTTTATTTTTTTCCTTTAAAATTAAGTCTACTTTTTCTCTATCTTTTTTATATAAAAAATATAAAATATAATTCATTAATATAAATAAAAACATAATAAATAGCAATAAACTTATATAAGAGTTTTTTTTATTTTGTAGGTCTAATTTGTTCTTATATAAAATCCCTGTGGTAGTGATAACGAACTCATCTATAGGATCCATAATCTTTTCTTTACTAATCTTATATTCTTTTGAAAACAAAAGTTTTATAGCATAATCTTGATCTGGTTTACCACCTGCTATGTAGTTACCATTCTTATCTTTAAACTTACCTTCTACGGCATTAAAAGCTTCAATTTCTAAATTTACCAGCTTATTTGAGTACTCCTCTGATTTTGCTAATCCAGAAATATCATACGGTAGTTTGCTAGCGATCTCTTTAAAAGAAAGTTTCTCTTTTGATGGGTGTCTAAGCTCTCTTAGGCTTTCACTAATATCCCAATATATAGAGTTATACATATATGGTCTTTTTATTTTTCCATCTCTAATATCTAATACTTTTTCGTACTGTTCTTTATATAGATTATTTTTAGTTACAACATAACTTCTTGCAAATTTTGTAAGGTCATCAGAACTTTCTTTTAATGAGTCAGCTACCTGTACTGTATAGAGTAATTCTGTATTTAGATTTTGTATCTTTTTATCTACCGAAAAATAGGCAAAAACAAAATATAATCCTATAAAAACAAGAATAACCTCTAAAGCTAAAATTTTAAAATTGATGTTTTTCATAAAGTACCTAATGTTTAATTATTACATATATTATTTTAGCGAAGTTATATTTAAAGTATTTAAATTTTTATGAATGTAATAGCATATACCTCATTTTTATAATTATCTTCAGACTTATACTCTCTATATCCATTAGAAGCCGCTATACCGACTATATATTCTTGTTCTTCAAAGTTTACGTAATGGTATTTACTATGTTCTTTTACACCTTTAAGAAGCTCTAAGTCGATCTGAAGATCATCTAATGGCTTTAAAGTTTTATGAGTTGAAGATATAATTTTTAATCCACTGTCTACAAAAAATGAGAAACCTTCTTTGTTTAGGGGAAAGCTGTCTTTTAACATCTCTTCAAACTCTAATTCTGAGTCAAAAACTATACCTATTCCACCTACGTTTTTATTCTGTGCCACTATTGAAGCATTATAAATATACGTAGCTCTATCCTCATAAAACTCAGAAGCTTCAAAATTACTAACATAGTAATTTTGAGTGTTTTTATTTTGATTGATTTTTTCTATATAACTTTTTGTAACTTTTTTACCAATAACACTTTGGTCATGTGAAGCTGCCACAATTGTTGCATTTTTATCATATATATACAAATTTGTATATACGGTATATAGTTCATTTATATATATAAGAGTCTCATTAAGTACTTTGCCATTAGCTTGTTCTTTTGACAATTCCTGTTGAAACAGTGGTGTAAGAGCCCACCATCTACAATCATTTGCCCTTTCATATAAGTTTCTGTCCATTATATCTATAGCAAGTCTTGATGCCATTTTAACATCGTTAATAAGGGATGATTCAACTAACTGTTCTAAATTTAAAATAGATTTTTTAAATGAGTTTAAAATCTGTGTAGATATAACTCTTAAACTATCTAAAATAGGTGAAAGTACATATACACGTTTTTTTGATGCTATAAGTTCACCATTTATGATCACATCACTAAGATCATCAACTAAATCATCAGCTTTATCTATGATATCTTTTAGCTTATCTGATAACAAATTTGTTTTTATTTTTCTTCTATTAAACTCTTCTTCTTTCTCAGGCGTAACATCTGATTTTGTTGAAGTTGTATAAGTAACAGCAGAGTACCATGACTCTATACCTACAAAGCCTTGATACCCATTTGTCTTTTTAGTCACTAAAAGATGTTTTTTAGACGTGATCTCATATTCAGTGTCTTTATAACCTACATTTAGAGCATTATTAGTATCACTTGTTGCTATAACTCCTGTGCTATCAAGCAGTGATATTTGCATACCTTTTTGAGCTAAATTACCTATAATAAGTGAGAGTTCATTATCAAATTTAAAACAAAGACATAAAACACCAATATTTTGACCAGATTTTTGAATCTTTTGAGCATATATAAGAGTTTTATCTTGATTACTAAACACATCACTATGTCTATATACTTCTACATAACTATCGCTGTTAAGTGCTTCACTAATTATACTGTCACTAGAAGATTGAATCTTGTTTGTTTTTTCTATATTAGCTTTTGCTTTACCATTGATATCAAAAATAACTATTTCATTATAAACTGTATATTTAGCAGCATATTCTCTTAAACGATCTTCGATCTCTTCAACTGTCACCAAGTCAGAAGTTAAAAAATCAACAATCATCCCATCTGTGGCTAAGAATCCAACATCTGCCGTTCTCTCAAAAAGATTTCTAATTAAAATATCAATAACAATTTGTGCTTTAGTATTTAATTCACTTAGATGTTTTTTTAAACTCTCATCAAGAAGTGCATCACCAAGTTCATCTTGAAGTTCATCAAATCTTTGTGCAGTGTTGTCTGTAAACTCAAAAAGTGTTGATGCCACACTTAACGCATTTATTTTACCTGTAAGGGTAGTTCTGTTTAATGATTTATTTAATTTATCAAGCTCATATAAGGTATCCTCTACAAATGGAAAAAGAGAGATCAGTTCTTTCATATCGTTCCTTGCAAAACTTCTACCACCCCTTTTAGTAAAAGTAATACTAAAGTATTATAGAAAGTTCATTTTTGTATTAATATACATATTCAATACCATTAGCTTAATTTATAAATATAATTATTTAGTTTACTTTGTTAACTATTATATTAGCTATAATATTAACTTCATTCTTATGATATAGATTTTAAGATTTATATCAAGTAAACATTCCTTTTTGCCCATGTTTTCAACTTTCTACATGGGCTGAAACAACTTATATATACTCTTTTTATTCATCTTTCTAGAATAATCTATAGCACTCAATCCGGTTGAATCAGTTGTTTTTATTTTTGCTCCATTTTCTAAAAGTATTTTTGCTATATCAACCCTTCCATAACATGATGCACACATTAAAGATGTAAAACCACTTTTTCTATGCGTAGTATTTACATCTACACCATTATCTAAAAGATACTCTACTATCTTAATGTTGTTGTATGTAATAGCCATATCAAAAACACTAACACCCTCATGATCTATAGCATGTATATCTGCTCCATTATCTATTAAGTATGAAAGTAAAGTATAATCACAATGACTTCTAATAGCATACATTAAAACACTCTCACCTAATTCATTGGTTGCATTTATATCTTCACCAGACTCTACAAGCTCAATAACTTTATCTTGATCATTATTCTTTAGATGTTCTATCCAGATATTCATAGTCAAAGCCTTTTTATCTATTTTTAAAAATTATATAAAATATGTTAGGCTTTTAGTAGCTTGTATATGTCAGTTTATACTACTTTATGTACAAAATTCTTGCTGCACCAAATACAAATAAAAGCAAAGCTATATCTTTTAACCCTTTATCATACAAAAGTGTAAAAAAACTGCTAAGTATAAGTACAAATGAAAATGTGTATGATTTAACTTTAGTGTTTAGATCTTTTTTTATCCACTCAAGTTGATCATGTGAGACCTCTACTCTTAGCTCATCAGAACTTATTTTCTTTACAGCTGTTTTAAAGTCTTTTGCAATAAAAGGAATATCTTTAAATTCATCTACGATCGTCTCAGCTATACTCTCTTTTGCACCTAAAGCTTTTGGAATATTTTTTTGCAATATAGGCAAGATATCTTTTACACCGTTAAAATTCTCTATGTAGGTTGTTCCTAGCCCCTCAATGATTGCACTTACTCTTAGTATATATATGGCATCACTTGGAAGTTTAAATGGAAGGTCTCTTGTTGACTCAAGTACATCAAATGCTAGCTGCTGCATAGACTCACTGTCTAAGTTCTCATCTGAAAAAATCTCAAACATCTTTGCACTAAACTCAGCAAGCTCTGCCGTTGGTGCTTCATAGGCTATTGTTCCAAGCTTTTTATTTGCAGCTATATAGCGTTCATAGTCTTGTTCATTTGCTGATTTTATAAGCTCGATTATGGCAACTCTGGTATCATTTGGCACACTTTTTACCATTCCAAAGTCTAGTAAAATAAGTTCACCCTCTTTAGATACAAGAAGGTTTCCAGGATGTGGGTCTGCATGAAAGTACCCATTTATTAGCATCTGAGTCGTGTAAAAATCAACCAGCTTTGATATGATCTCTTTAAAGTCTATATTATGCTTGAAAATCGACTCTTTATCATCAAACCTGAAACCATCTTCATAACTCATTACCAAAGCGTCATCACTACAAAAATGCTCTACAGGAGTTGGAAATTTTATATCCAGTTCTTTATAAACAGATGAAAATTTTAGAAGATTTTTCAACTCCTTAGTTAAACTAACCTCCTCTTTTATCATCTTTGAAAATTCCTTTATTACAGACTCTATAGAATTTTTTGTGTAGTGTGAAAATAGTGGTTTGAAAATAGTGTTAAAAATATTTATAACCCTAATGTCTGCGATCACTTGTGTGTATATGTTTTTTCTTCTAAGTTTAACTGCAAGCTTTTGATCATCTTGTGTATATGCAACATGAACTTGACCAATAGAAGCTGAAGCTATAGGTGTTTTATCAAAACTTTTAAAATTCTCTTCTCTAAAAGCTTTGTTATAAACCTCTTCAAACTCTTTTTGTGTCATTGGAGGCAGAGAGTCATGAAGCTCTTTTAACTCATCCAAATACTCTTTGTCAAAAAAGTCAGATCTTGTTGCAAGAACTTGTGCTAGTTTTATAAAACTGGCTCCAAGATATACTATTGTATCTTTTAGATCTTTTGGTTTTAAAGGTTTTAAACCTAAAAAACTCTTTTTCTTTTTTATGACAAGATATATACTTAGTAAAAAAGTAAATACTTTATATAGCCTAATTGGTGAGTAGTACCTTAGACTTTTTACAAAAGTGTCTATTTTAGATCCTCTTTGAGTTTTTGTAAGTCTTCTTTAGTTGCTACTCCCAACTCATCTAAAATATCTTTTATAACTGGTTTTAGTTGCTCTTTAAACTTCTCTTCCTCCTCTTTTCCTCTAGCCTCTACAGACTCTAAAAAGCTCTTAGCATCAGAAGTTTTGATCTTTCCTTGTTCTTCAAGTTTTTTTACCTCATCTTCAACTTTTTCTTTTAAAACAGCTGCTACACCTACACCTGTATAAAGTAGTTCTTTTAACATTGTATAATCCTTATTTTTTAAAATTATTATATTTTATCTTATATATAGATACTTTAATAGAGGTATTTTGTTTTTTTGTGAAGTTTTACATAAAGTATGAAAGGGAGTGAAGATACTCCCTTAAGTGAAGTGCTTAAATGATTATACAGCACCCATTAGTTGTTTTGAACTCTCACCTATAAGTTCACACATCTCTTCATAAGTTTTACCAGCTTCTTTAACATCAGCGTCTAAAAGCTCATCATACATTTTTTCTATTTTTTCAGACGGGCTTAGTTTTTTCATATCACCTTTTTCAAGGTCAGCTACTTCTAAAAGCTCATTCCAAACAGAACTTTCATCAAGCATAATAGCAGTAAATTCAACACCCTCGTAAGTGAAAGTACCATTTCCATCTAGATCAGTAACATATAAAATATTTAAGCTATCAGCATTAAAAAAATCTTTATATTTTTCAAACATTGACTTAAAGTGGTTAAAACTCTCTAGCTCACATGCTAAAAGCTTAATTCCACTGTCATCACTAACCATAATTACTTGTTTTAATTGAATTTTTGGTGGTAGTTTTCTATCAGGTGAAAGCTGTTTACCCTCTTCTACGATCAAAGCTCCTCTATAACCGTTTAATCCGTTATCTAAAACATCGTTAAAAGATGGTTGCCAATCTAACTCACTGCTTTTTACATAATCCATAATCTTTGACATGGTATTCCCTTAAATAATAATATTCTTTAAGGTATACAGATTTTATTCCCTAGGCTTAGGTTCTGAAAATAAATATCCTTGTGAAAAATCTATATTTAACTCTTTTATCTTTTCATGTATAGCTTCACTACTAACATATTCAGCTACAACTTTTAGATTTTTGATTTTTGCAAAGCTTACAATGGTTTTAACAATGTCATAATGATCTTGGTTTTGGTCTATCTCTTTTATAAGCGATCCATCTATTTTTATAACATCTGCATTAAGTTTTAGAAGATACTCAAAGTTACTATATCCTGTTCCAAAATCATCTATTGCAACTTTACAACCATGAGATTTTATATTTTTAATAAACATGTTTACTTCATCAAAGTTATCTATTCCCTCTGATTCAACTATTTCAAAAGCTATATCTTCGCATCTTTCAAAGCTATCAAGTTTCTCACAAATAAAATCTTTTGTTTCATTATTTTCTATATCTTCTATGGTCAAGTTTATTGAACAGTTAATATCGTATTTTTCCATAGCTTCGAGTGTCTTGTCTATTACAATTTTTGTGATCATATGGTACTGGTTTGACTTTTTTGCTCTGTCTAAAAAGAAGTAAGGAGATATAACTTCTCCCTCTGTACTTATCATCCTTACTAAGGACTCATACTTTATAACCTCTTTTGTCATTGTGTCTACTATAGGTTGAAAAAACACAGTTATACGATCATCCTGTATAGCTTTTTTAATTCTATTTGACCAAGTAAGATTGTCTTTATACTCTTTCTCAAGTGGATTATCGCTTGTATATATGTTAAAGTTAAGACCATTTTGTTTTGCAAATGTTTTTGCCAAGTGTACAGATGGTATAAGGTTTTCTTTATCTTCAAAAGATAGTACTACTGTAGTATTTAGATAAAAAGTTTTATCGTTTATCATTAATGTTTTTGTATTTAAAAAGTTGTTTATCTCTATCATTTCAGAAATAAATATATCTTTTTGAACATCTTTGTTAAAAACAATAAACTCATCCCCTGATAAGTGAAATAGCAAATATTTGTTTTTTAACTTTTTATTTAATATATTTGAGAGCTTAACAATAACCTTATCACCAACTTCATCTCCATAAAAATCATTGATCTCATGAAAACCATTTATATCGATCAGAGCTATACTTGCATTATCCTCTGCACCATTTATTGTTTCATTTAAGTGAAACCTATTATATAACCCTGTTAAAGTATCAGTTTTTAAAAGTTTTTCTATCTTCTCTTGTTTATTTATAATATCTGTGATCTCATACCTTGTGGCTATAAACTCTTTGATCTTACCTTTATTATCCATAACTGGCACAATAGCTGTCTGAACTATATATGTTTTTCCATCTTTTGTTAAGTTTTTTAACTTTCCGTGCCATACATAACCTGCAAGTATAGTGTTCCACATATCTACAAATAACTCTTTAGGTTCATCTGGATGTCTTACTATACTATGTTGTTTACCAATAACATCTTCTTTTGTGTATCCAGTAACCTCATAAAACTTATCGTTTGCGTATTTGATTTTTCCTTTTGTATCAGAGATTGTTACAATTGAGTTAACATCCATAGCTTCTTTGTAGCTTTTTAGTTGCTGAATATTTTCATTTAACTCTTTTGTTTTCAACTCGATCATATCTTTTAACTGAGTTTCATACTCCATTCTGATCGTTATGTCTCTAGCTATTGCAATATTATAAACTGCATTATCAAACTCGATAATTTTAGCATTTACTTCTACTGGAAACTCTTTTTTATCTTTAGATACTAAATTGGAATAATCAACATTAGTACCCTTTTCTTTTAACTCAGCTATGTGCTTTGTAAATGTATTTGAGAGATCAGATGTTTTTCTAAATCCATCAATACCAATAGCATTCATTTCTTCTAAAGAGTATCCAAGTTTGTCTTGTGCTGTTTTATTTACATACACTATCTCTACATCATTATTTTTTATTTGTAAAATAAAAACAAGATCGTTAGTGTTTTTCAAAAACACTTCTAATAATTCTTGGTTACTTTTTAAAAACTCTGTGCTACTTGCCATACAATTACCTTTAATCCGATACTTTATATTTTTTAGTTATTCTACAAAAATCATAAAAATCACTCAACATCAAGTATTTCATATCTGCATCATTAAACTTTTTTAATATTGCTTCATTACCTTCTACATAATACTTAACATCAGATATAAACTCTTTTGGAAAATCTAGTTTCTCATCTTTTAATGAACTAAAACACTCTATGAACTCATAAAAAAGTTTATCAACAGTTTTAATTTTTTCTTCGGTTTTATTTTGTAAAAAGTTTGAACAACTCTCAAATTCTCTACATATACTAGTTAAACACTCTTGCATGAGTCTTCACTAGTACAAGTTGATATATCTTGCAATTTTTTTATGTCTTCGTTTAAAACTTTACTGAGTTTTATTGTATCAAAACCACATAAATATTTATTATTAAATTTCATTAATGGTCTTTTTATAAGCAATGGTTTCTCAAGCATCATATCGATGAGTTGTTCTTTTGTTACATTGTCAATATTTAATACATTGTTTTTAATATCTGGTGCAGAGGTATTTACGATCTCACTTTTTTCTAACCCGTTAAAAAAGTTTTGCAACTCATCTTTAGTCCAAGGAGTACTAAGCATATCTTTAACGTCTAGTTCATATCCACACTGCTTTAAAAGCTTTTTTTGTCTTGCATTGCCTGCACACCCTGGTTTTTCATAAAACACTATTGTTGGTTTGTTTACACTAAACATCATAATCTTTCTCCTAATCCATATATGGAATATCTAAAGCTGCATCTCTATCACTAGCACTAAAATCTAAGTTAACATCTACATCTATACTATTGAGTTTTTTTTCTATAACTTTAACTTGCAGTATGTGGTAGGATCCATCTGATATATTGTTTTGAATACTTTGTTTATAGTACCCTAAAATAATAGGATGTATCCTGTCTATGTTGTCTAAAATTTCATCTAAAAATGATTTTAAATCAGATATATCATATTCATCTATCTTTTGCAGCTTTCTAGTCAAGTTTCTAACAAATTGTTTTGGATGATAACCTTCACTCATTTGCAGTAGTTTTGAAGCTGCATATATATCTGCAACTTGTTCAGAATAGTTGTAAAGATACCTAAAGTGATCACAGACAGTTTCAACATACTCAGGATAATGTTTCAATACAAAGACAAGCTCTTTAAGATCTCCATCTATTAAAACTTGAAAGAGTGTAGCTGTACGTTTTTCAAGTTTCTCCCAGTGAACACCCTCACTCCTAAACTCACCTAAAAATCTTTCATAATTTTCTAAATCATATTCTTCATTCATCTTTAAATATATACATAAACTATACCTATAATTTATTTTATATTTTAGAGGTATACAATGTGTATAGATAATTACGTAAGAGATTGTGTATAATTTCTTACGTATAAAAATATAGGCAGGTATTATGAGAGAAAACATTTCATTTGGAACTTACAGAACAACAATTCACAACCCGGTACACTATCAAGCACTAAATTTTGCTTTAGACTCTGGGATTAGCTACATAGACACATCTTCGAACTATATGTTTGGAGAGGCTGAAACTCTTATAGGTGAGAGTTTAAAAAATAGGAATAGAGATGATATAACTATTGTCTCAAAAGGTGGCTATATACAAGGTCCAAATATGCAAAGAGTTAAAGATGGACTGGTTGTTGAAGACCTAGTTGAGTATGATCCACAGTGCTTTCACTCTATATCCCCATCTTTTTTGGAAGATCAAATTGAAAACTCTTTGCAAAAGTTGCAAACAGACTATATTGATGTTTACCTTTTACATAACCCTGAATACTATCTTATGCACGAGTTAAAATCAAATGCTACAGATGAAGATATAGATAAACACCACCAAATAATGCAAGATCGAATAAAAAAAGCATTTTCATTTTTAGAAGAAATGGTAAAAAAAGGGAAGATCAAAGCATATGGCATAAGTTCAAATTCGTTTGCAAAAAAAGAAAATGATTACCACTTTTTAGAGTACAAAAACCTTATAAACTATGCTAAAGATATTGCAGGTGAAGATCATAACTTTAAAGTTATTCAGCTTCCTATAAATATGTATGAAAAAGATGGAGTGCCTACAGCAAAATGGGCACACGAAAACTCTCTTGAAGTACATGTAAACAGACCTCTAAATGCTTTTTACATGGGTGGAATGTTAAGACTTGCTAGTTACGACAAATGTGGAGAGTTTGAACATCTTTACAACGAAGTATCTAAAATTCAAAACAAACATCTACATGCTGTAGTAAAAGATCTCCTTGAGAATCAAAGCAGATTTGGATTTGCAGGAGATGTTGATGATACAATTGATCATAACGTTATCCCTTATATTATTCAGAATGCAAAAGTTGAACCTGAACACTTTCAACTAATAGATGCTTTTTTAAACTGCTACAAACAAAATGTAAAACACTCACTAAGCAGTATCACAACTAAAAAGCTAGGTCTTGAAGAGCCTATGGATAAACTGGCATTAGAGTACTTAAGCAAAAAACATTATATAGACAAAATTTTAGTTGGTATGAGAACAAAAGAATATGTAACTAAGGTTCTTTCTTACTAATAATATGCAAAACTTTAAACTATGTACAGCACACTTAGATAAACTTGAAAAAAAGTTTTATAATGTGTGTAGCGCTACACCACTTGAAAACCCATTTATAATATCCCTAAACTATGATCTTCTAAAAGAGATTGGTCTTAGTGAAGCTACTTTAAAATCGGAAAAGTTTTTAGACTTTTTAAATGGTCACTATGTTGCTTCTGGTTCTAT
>Ga0193953_1000487_pt1 | contig 21537 bp, 20 predicted proteins | sample BB_4_MG_FD_140325 | JGI IMG/M metagenome (GOLD analysis project Ga0193953, IMG submission 140325) | Microbial mat bacterial communities from the Broadkill River, Lewes, Delaware, United States - BB_4_MG | ecosystem: Environmental > Aquatic > Freshwater > River > Microbial mats | place: USA... | reverse complement strand
CAATCCATTTCAACACCCTTACCACTAATTTTACTACTAACAACCTTTACATTCAATTATTTTACAAATTATCAATCATTTTTATTCTCACACATAAAAAAATACCTAAAAATTTCTCCTTAGGTATTTTTAATTTATTTTTATTCGTCATTAAAAGAAAAAAAGGGCAAAAAAGAACTGGGGAGAACCCCATTGGATTTTAATAATTTTTTTACTATTAGATTGAATTATCTTATATTCCTAGAATACATAAAAATCCCTTATTATAATTAATTTTATTATAATAAAGGATTTTTATCTTTATAAACACTTATTTATGCTATTTTTTATTCTACTGTTACTGATTTTGCCAAATTTTTTGGCTTATCTATATCACATTCTAATCTATTTGCCACAAAATATGCGATTAACTGTAGTGGCAACATAGCAAGTACATTTAGAACCAATGAATTTCCAGTTGGAATTTCTATTATTTTATCTGAAACTTCATTCATATGTGTACTTCCTTCTTTAGTAATTGTAACCACATATGCACCTCTTGCCTTAACTTCTTTTATATTAGAATGCATTTTTTCAATAAGTTTATCTTCTGTTGCAACTGCAATTACTGGAGTTCCTCTTTCTATAAGAGCAATTGTTCCATGCTTTAATTCTCCAGCTGGCATTGCTTCTGAATGAATATATGATATTTCTTTAAGTTTTAAAGAACCTTCTCTTACTAAATCATAGTCTATTCCTCTACCTATATAAAAGATATGCTTTGCATCAAAAAGAAGTTCTGCAATTTCCTTATACATTTCATCATTATTCAATAAATGACTAAATAAGCTTGGTAAATTTTTTAAAGATTCAACAATTTCCTTATATAAATCTAATGTAATACTTCCTAATGTTTTTGCCATATTAGCTGCTAGAATAGAGAAACTAATAATTTGCGTTGTATATGCTTTTGTTGAAGCCACTGCAATTTCTGGTCCTGCAAGTGTATAAAACACTTCATCTGCTTCTCTTGAAATTGTACTTCCAACCACATTAGTTATTGCAAGTGTTCTAGCTTTGTTTTGTTTTGCAAGTCTTAAAGCCGCTAATGTATCTGCAGTTTCTCCTGATTGAGTTACAACAATCATTAATGTTTTATCATCAATAAATGGATTACTATATCTAAATTCAGAAGCAACATCACATATTACAGGTATTTTCATCCATTTTTCCATTAGATATTTGCCATATAATCCTGCATGATATGCTGTGCCACAAGCTACAATATATATTTTATTAATTCCTTCTAAATATTCTTTTGAAAAATTAAGCCTATCGGAAATTAAATTTCCATCTTCAGTTAATCTTGGGTTTAAAGTATCTTGTATTGCTTTTGGTTGTTCATATATTTCTTTTAGCATAAAATGTTCATATCCTGATTTTTCTGCATCTTCTAATGACCAATCAATTGTATTAATTTGTTTTACTATTGGTTTTCCATTTGATTTATAAAATGCAATATCATCTTTTCTAATTACTGCCATTTCATCGTCTTCCAATATATATATATTTCTTGTATGCTTCAATATTGCAGGAATATCTGAAGCAATAAAATTTTCATGTTCACCTAATCCAACAATTAGAGGACTTGCTTTTCTAACGGCAATCATTTGATCTGGATGATCTTTGTGAAGTATAGCAAGTGCATATGCTCCCTTTAACATTTCAATTGTAACTTTAACTGCATCAAAAAAGCATCCTTTGTCATTTTCTTCAATTAAATGAGCTACAACTTCACTATCAGTTTCACTTCTAAAAATATATCCTTTATTCTCTAGCATTTCTTTTAATTCTAGATAGTTTTCTATAATTCCATTATGAACAACTGTAATTTTACCATTATGACCTACATGGGGATGAGAATTTTCATTTGATGGCGCACCATGCGTTGCCCATCTTGTATGACCTATTCCTAATGTAGATTCTATATTTTTTGTTTTAAGCACTTCTTCTAATACTTTTATTCTGCCTTTTTGTTTTTCTGTTACAATATTTCCATTTCTATAAAGACTAATTCCAGCAGAATCGTATCCTCTATATTCTAGTTTTTTTAATCCCTCTATAATAATTTCTTCTGCGTTTCTATTTCCAATGTATCCAACAATACCACACATATATAAACATCCTTTCAAAAATTTCCTATTTTATTGTATAAAAAAAGTGACCCACATTACAATGCGTCTAGGTTATGCCTTTTGTTTTGTCCCTGAAATCACTTTCAGTTTTTGTTAAAAAGCTAAGCTGTAACCTCAACTCAGAGTACCCGCCGAATTTTCGATAAACTCTGACCTCGTCAACTGCTCATTATAGCAGTTCTGGCGCTATTTATTAAGTTATATAATTATCATTACACCTCCCTTAAATTACATTATACTTTAATTTACCTAAAAAGTAAAACTAAAAAACACCTGCCCACAATTAGACAAGTGTTTCTTTTATTTATTTTGATGCAAATTTACTTTCAATTAAATCCACTAATTGTTGTGCATCATTTTTAATTTTATCAAAATTACTACCTTCTATCATAACTCTAACTAACGGCTCTGTTCCAGAAGGTCTTATTAAAACTCTACCCTCTGTTTCAAATGATTTTTCAACCTTTTCAATTGCACTTTTAACTTCTAAATCATCCATATAAGTATTTTTATATTTATTTTCAACCTTTGCGTTAATTAATACTTGTGGCAAAATTTTCATTTCTGAAGCTAATACCGATAATGGTTTATTTGTCTTTTTCATAATATTTAAGATTTGAACAGCTGTTAATAATCCATCTCCAGTTGTATTATGTTCTAAAAAAATTATATGTCCTGATTGTTCTCCACCTAATATATAATTTCCTTTAAGCATTTCTTCTAAAACATATCTATCTCCAACTTTAGTTTTTATTAAATCAATATCATTTTTCTTAAGACAAATATCCATACCTAAATTACTCATAACTGTAGCAACTACTGTATTATTTTTAAGTTTGCCAGTATTTTTCATATATTGTGCGCATATAGTCATTATTTTATCGCCATCAACTATTACACCCTTTTCATCAACTGCTATTATTCTATCTGCATCTCCATCAAATGAAAATCCAACATTTGCTCCTGTTTTTAACACAAGTTCTTTAACCATTTCTGGATGGGTAGAACCACAGTTTACATTTATGTTTAGCCCATCTGGATTAGAATGAATCAACTCAACATCTGCTCCTCGTTCCCTTAATAACATGGGGGCAGCTACAGAATTGGCTCCATTTCCGCAATCTAATGCCACTTTAAATCCATCAAATTCTGAATCAAAAGTTTTACCAACATAATGAATATATTCTTTTATTGCATTTTTTACTAATATTCTTTTACCTACTTTGCTTCCTGTAGGAAAATAATTTAATTCTTCTTCTAAAATATATTTTTCAATTTCAAGTTCTATTTCATCTGCTAATTTTAAACCTTTATTATTAAAAAGTTTAATTCCATTATATTCTACTGGATTATGTGATGCAGATATAACTATTCCAGCATCTGCTTTATGAATGCGTGTAAGTATCGCAACTGCTGGCGTAGGAACTACTCCAAGTTCTAATACATTTGAACCCACGCTACAAATCCCTGCAATTAATGCTGCTTCTAACATATCTCCAGAAATTCTTGTATCTTTCCCTATAACAATTTGTGGATTTTTTTTATCTTTAGTTAATACATAAGTCGCTGCTCTTCCTATTTTATATGCCAAATCACAAGTTAAGTCCTTATTGGCAATTCCCCTTACTCCATCTGTTCCAAATAATTTTCGCATTTTATCCTCCTAGTGCAAAATCTATTGTCTAAATTTTCAAATAATCCCTTTAGTTTAAAATAGGCCTAAGTAACGATAAAAAATCGCTTCTTAGGTCTATTATTATCGCAATATGTCAATGTTTCTAAACGTTAACTGTGTTAAGTTTATCACATTTTTAAAAAATATGCACCATCATAAAGATTACAATTTAATTTATATCTTTAAGTTTAATTTTCCATTCATTTAACAAAGAATCTAATCCAACTATTTTGGTTTTAATTTGATCAAATGACAAATTATATAATTCTCTTTCAATGCTAATAATATTTTCGGTTATTTCTTCAACTGCTAAATTTGCCAAAGAACCCTTGGCTTTATGAACCAATTTTGCAATAGATTCTCTATCTTTATTTGAAACAGCTTCCATTATTTCATTAATCAAATTTTCTTTATAGTCTGTTTCTACAAAATAATCTACAACCTTTTTATAAATATCTGGTGGTAAATTTTCTGAATCAAAACCCTTTCTTCTTTTAGATACAATCCCAGATAATGTATTAAATAATTTTTTTGCATCTACTGGTTTACTTAAATATCCATCCATTCCACTTTCTCTACATGCTTTGGCAAAATTCTCACCAACATGTGCTGTAAGTGCTATAATTGGAACAGTATCTTTATCTTTTAACATTCTTATATGACTAACTGCTTGAAATCCATCCATGCCTGGCATGCTTATATCCATTAAGACAACATCATAAAAATTATCTCTAACTGATTTAAGCGCCTTTTCGCCATTATCAACAATTGTTACTTTCCAATTCATTGATTCTAACAATGAGGCTATTACTCTTTGATTGATAATATCATCTTCTGCTAAAAGAATATTCATATCTTCAACCTTATCGACTTTCTCATTACTTAAAATCTTTTCATCAAAACTACTTGATTCATATTTGCAAATAAATGAAAAATAAAAAGTACTACCTTTACCCACTTCAGATTCTAAGAAAATTTCACCATCTAATAAATTTACCAAACTTTTTGTTATTGCAAGTCCCAATCCCGTTCCTTCGTATTTTCGGCTAGTTGAATTATCTACTTGCGTAAATGAATCAAATATTCTCATTTGCTGATCCTTTGGTATGCCTATTCCAGTATCTTTAATTCTCATAATCATTTCTATCTTATCTGTTCCCGACAGTTTCCTACCCTCAACCATTAATAGAACGCTTCCAAAATCAGTAAACTTCACTGCATTCCCTAATAAATTAATTAAAATATGTTTTAATTTATCCTCATCCGAAACTATAGTTAGTGGAACTGTATCATCAACAATTAAATCCATTGTAATATGCTTTTTTTGAATTTCAGGCAAAAATACATTCATTATTCCCTTTAACATTTTTTTTAAGTTTATAGGTCTATTTCTAAGAATAGATCCACCCATTTCATACTTAGATAAATCCAATATTTCGTTAATTGTATTTAATAATCTACTTGATGCTTCGTTTAGAATTTGAACATATGTTTCTTGTTCATTAGTTAATGAAGTATTTTCTAATAGTTGCGCAACTCCAATAATACCATTCATCGGAGTTCTTAATTCATGAGACATATTAGCCAAAAATCTTGCTTTAGCTTTTGTAGCTTCTTCTGCTTCACTTCTAGCTTTATGTAATGCCATAATATCTCTATAAGAACGAAGTGCTGAAATTGTAGAAATAACTAGTTTTTGATAAGTTAATTCACTTTTAGCTTTATAATCATTAATATCATATTCCAATACTATTTTACTTTCAGGTGCACTTCCTGGTTGTCCAGTTCTTATTATTATTCTTGTTGCATCATTTTTTGCAATATCTCTAATATAACTAATTACATCTAATCCTGCTGATTCATTTTCCATAATAATATCCAAAAATACTAACGCAATATCATCTTCTCTTTTAAAAATTTCTATTGCTTCTTCACTTGAATATGCATTAAAAATTTGAACCGCTCTAGATTCAAAAGAAAAATCTTCTAGCACTAAATTAGTCATAGCGTGAATTGCATCTTCATCATCTGCAACAATTATCTTCCATGGCTTTTTGTTCTCAATATTCTCGCTTATTTCATCAACAAATAAATCATTCATAAATGGATCTTCCATTTAAGCACCTCTTTTCAATATTCGAAACTTAAACCCAATCTTATTTTATCATAAAGTAATATAAAACCAAAGATAGTAATTATATTAAAAAAGCGCTAAGATTTAATCTTAGCGCTAAATTTATACTACTTAATTATATTATCCTCTAACAGCATTAGCTCCTGCTTCTAAAGCTTTTCTATTAATATCTAATAAATGAGACTTAGACTCACCAAATACTTTTAAAAACGCATTTAGAATAGATTCTGGATCTACAGCTTTTGCTTTTTCAAGATAAGCACCTAACATAATAACATTAGCAACTTTAGAATTTCCTAATTCATTTGCCAATTCATTTGCTGGAACATAAAAAGTTTTAATATCTGAACGAGAAGCCTTTGCTTTTATTAATGAACTATTAATAAATAGAAATCCATCTTTTTCTATCTCACATTCAAATTTTTCTAATGATGGCTTATTCATTACTATTGCAGCTGTTGCATCAGTTACAACTGGTGAAGCAACTGGTTCTTCTGAAACAACAACATTACAATTTGCTGTACCACCACGCATCTCTGGACCATATGAAGGTAACCAAGACACTTCTTTATTTTCAAGCATACCAGCATATGTCAAAAGCTTTCCAATAGCCATAATACCTTGTCCGCCAAAACCGGCCATTATTACCTTTTCTTCCATATTATTTTTCCTCCTTTGCAGGACTTTTTACATTTCCTAATGGATAATAAGGAATCATATTCTCTTCTAACCATTTTAAAGACTCAACAGGTGTTAATCCCCAGTTTGTTGGACAAGTAGATAATATTTCTACAATACCATATCCTTCTCCCCTTAACTGAACTTCAAAACATTTTTTAATAGCTGCTTTAGCTTTTCTAACATTTCCTGGAGTATTTAATGCAACTCTTTCAACAAATGCAGCTCCATCAATTGTAGCTAACATTTCTGCCATACGAATTGGTTTTCCTGAATGAGCTTCATCTCTACCATATGGTGCTGTTGTAGCTTTTTGACCAATTAAAGTAGTTGGAGCCATTTGTCCGCCAGTCATACCGTAGATAGCATTATTAATAAAAATAGTAGAAATTTTTTCGCCTCTATGTGCAGCATGAACTACTTCTGCTGTACCAATTGAAGCTAAATCTCCATCTCCTTGATAAGTGAAAACAAATTTATCTGGATGAACTCTTTTAATCCCTGTAGCAACTGCTGGAGCACGACCATGAGCCGCTTCATGCATATCACAATTAAAATATTTATATGCAAATACTGAACATCCTACTGGAGCAACTCCAATAGCTTTTCCTAATAAATCCAACTCTTCCAAAACTTCTGCCACTAAACGATGTGCAATACCGTGTGTACATCCTGGACAGTAATGAAATGGAGTATCTGTCAAACCTTTTGTTTTATTAAAAACTACTGCCATTATTTCGCACCTCCAACCATTTTCTTAACTTCATCTACGATTGCAGCTGGTGTAGGAATCATTCCACCAAAACGGCCATAGAATGAAACATCAAATTTACCATTTACAGCTAAGCGTACATCTTCAATCATTTGTCCAGTATTCATTTCAACAGTTAAGATACCTTTACAATTTGGATTGATTTTCTTAAACGCTTCATCTGGGAATGGCCATAAAGTAATTGGTCTAATAAGTCCAACTTTAATGCCTTCTTCTGCACATTTTGCAATTGCAGTTTTAGCAATACGAGAAGTTGAACCAAATGCTGCAATTACTATATCAGCATCTTCTACATCTACAGTCTCAACGCGAGTTTCTGCTTTTGTGATTTCTGCAAATTTCTTTTGAAGATGAATATTATGCTCTTCTAATAATTCTGATTCTATAAAAAGAGAGTTAATAATATTTGGTTCTCTTTCACCCTTTGTACCATCAGTAGCCCAAGTTTTTTCAGGCAACTCTTTTTGTACATGCTCTTTAAATTCAACTGGTTCCATCATTTGACCTAACATACCGTCACCAACTACCATAACTGGAGTACGATATTGATCTGCTATATCAAAACCATCTTCTATTAAATCTACTAATTCTTGAACATTAGCTGGTGCCAATACAGGCATTCTGTAATCTCCATTTCCTCCACCTCTAGTAGCTTGGAAGTAATCAGTTTGCGATGGTTGAATACTACCTAATCCTGGTCCACCACGCATAATATTTACAATTACACATGGTAATTCAGCTCCTGCTATATATGAAATACCTTCTTGCTTTAATGCAATTCCTGGGCTTGAAGATGATGTCATTACACGAACACCTGAACCTGCTGCTCCATAAACCATATTTATTGCTGCTACTTCACTTTCAGCTTGAAGAAATACTCCTCCAACCTTTGGAAGTTCTCTTGCCATATATTCAGGACATTCACTTTGTGGTGTTATTGGATATCCAAAAAAGTAACGACAGCCTGCGTTAATTGCAGCTGCGCCAATGGCTTCATTACCCTTCATTAAAACCTTCGCCATTTTCTCTCCCCCTTAATCTCTCTCAACAGTAATTACTACATCAGGACATACAGTTGCACAATTTGCGCATCCAATACAAGCTTCTAAATCGATGCAAGTTGCAGGATGATATCCTTTTGCATTAATCTTTTGCTCATCTAACTTAAGTATTTTTTTAGGACACGCTGCAACACATAAGCCACAGCCCTTACATGAGTCTTGTTCAAAATAAACTTTTCCCTTTGCCATCTTAACCCTCCTACTTTGTGTTCAACATCCATTCTTCTCGCATAATCATTTTTATAGGAAATACAACTCCTTGAATTGCATTTTCATCAATTTGAGGTACAAGTCTTTCTAATACCGAAACATATTTTACTGGAATCCCTGTTTGTTTAGAAACTTCTTCAACTAACTTTTGACCCTTCATAACATCTTCAACTTCGGTATACTCTATAAGATGTGTATTATTTATTAAGCCTGTTACCTTTGCTCTAGCCGTTGCTTCAATTTTTCTTAAATATGCAATGGCCTTTTCAGCAGTATCAGTTTCTGGTCTATTTGCATTAATTACGCAAAACATATCATATTCATTCTTTTTAAATTCTGCTTGATATCTTCCTAAAACTCTAGCACCTGCAGGATCTCCGCCCACATCCAAAATACCCTCTACAGATTTATCTTGGAATGGTACTAAAACAGCTGCTGAAATAGCAGGTACGTCTATTGCAGGTGCATTTATTGAACTTGCAATTACTTTTATACCTTTAGCTTCCATCATTTCAGCTTTTTCACGGCTTCTAAAATAAGGATTAACTACATCTAAATCTGCAATAGCAACTTTTTTACCTTCTTCAGCTAATTTAAGCGCATAATTAACAGCAAATTCAGTTTTACCACTACCATAGTGTCCAATAATAACTCGAATACGTTTATCCTCTAACATATTGCCTCCTAATATTGTTTAGGGCGTTCTTCCTTTTTCAATACTCGTAATCCACCTTGTGCAAGTGCTGTCATTTCATCTTCGCCAGGATATACAAATATTTTCGAAATAAATTCAACCCTTTCTTTAATCCATCCTACGAAAATTTTGTCATATGCAATTCCACCAGTTAATACTATTGCATCAACTTTACCCTTTAATGCCGCTGCACATGATCCAATTTCCTTTGCAACTTGATAAGCCATTGCAGAATAAACCAATTCTGCTTCCTTATCTCCTTCTTTAATTCTATTTTCTACTTCTCTTCCGTCATTAGTTCCTAAATAAGCAACTAGTCCACCTTTACCTTTTAGCATCTTTTTAATTTCATCTATTGTATATTTTCCTGAAAAACATAATTTAACCATATCTCCAACTGGAAGTCCGCCTGCTCTTTCAGGAGAAAATGGACCTTCTCCATCTAATGCGTTATTTACATCTATAACCTTACCCATACGGTGTGCACCAACTGAAACACCTCCACCCATATGTGCAACTATAATATTGCAATCTTCATATGAAACGCCTAATTCTTTTGCTGCTCTTCTTGCAACTGCCTTTTGATTTAATGCATGGAAGATACTTTTTCTTTCAATTTCAGGCATTCCTGATATTCTAGCAATATCTTGCATTTCATCAACAACAACAGGATCTACTATATAAGCTGGAATATTTAATCCCTTAGCAATTTCATTTGCTATAATTCCACCTAAATTTGATGCATGCTCTCCATACTCTCCGCTTTGTAAATCTTTTAGCATATTTTCTTTAACTTCATAAGTACCACTTTCAATAGGTTTTAATAATCCACCTCTACCTATTACAGCACTTAATTTAGAAAGATTAATACCCTGCTTATTTAATGAATCCAAAATAATATCTTTTCTAAAATTATCTTGATCATAAATACGATCAAAAGGAGCAAGTTCCTCTGCAGTATGTCTTAACGTTTCTTCATGTATTAAATTGTTATTATCAAATACAGCTATTTTTGTTGATGTTGAACCTGGATTAATTACTAATAATCTAAAAATGTTTGACATATTTATCCCCCTACTTGCTATTTGCTGCCATTAATACAGCCAATGCTATTGAATTAAATTTTGCTTCATCTGAGTCAGCTCTTGATGTTAAAACAATTGGTACTTTTGATCCAACTATAACACCTGCATTGCTGCCTTCTGCTAAAAATGCTAATGCCTTATACAATATATTTCCTGCCTCTATATCAGGAACCATTAATATATCCGCATCTCCAGCCACCGGATGATCTATTCCTTTATGTTTTGCAGCTTGCTTTGATACTGCGTTATCAAGTGCAAATGGTCCTCCAACTAAACAATTTTCAATTTCACCATTTGTATTCATATCAGCTAATTCTTTTGCATCAACTGTTGCTGGCATTTTAGGATTAACTTTTTCCTTAGCACATAAAACAGCTACTTTTGGCTTCTCTATATCTAATGCTCTTGCCAATTCAACTGAATTTTGTATTATTTGTTTTTTCTCCATTATTCCTGGTGCAATATTCATAGCCGCATCTGTAACTAAAAGAATTTTTTCATATGATTTTAAATCAAAACATGCAACATGTGAAAGAACTCTACCAGTTCTAAGATTTGCCTCTTTTTTTAGTATTGCTTTTAAAATTACTGAAGTATCAACAAGACCTTTCATTACAACTTGAGCTCTTTTTTCTGTTACTTCAAGTACTGCTTTTTGACATGCTTCTTCAGGTGTATCAGCATGAATAATAGTCGCATTTTTTAAATCATAATCAATTTCTTTTGCTATTGATTTAATTTCGTTTTCATCTCCAACTAAAGTAGCTTTTAAAATACCATCTAATTCTGCTTTTTTAACCGCATTTAAAACATCTTTATCTCCAGCTGCTGCAACAGATACAATTTGTTGTTCTTTTGATTTAGCTAAATTACGAATATCATCAAAATTTCTAATCATTTATTTGCACCTCTTTTTCATATTTTTTTGGAACTTCTTGTCCTTTCATTACTCTATGAACGCCTTCATTAAGAGCTTTCATTTCGTCTTCCCCAGGATAAACTACAACAGGCGCAATAAAAGAAACCATTTTTTCTATAAATTCACAAAGTGCCTTACTATAGGCCATTCCACCAGTTATAACTATTGCATCTACATTTCCTTTTAAAACTGTAGCCATTGAACCAATTTCTTTTCCTATTTGATATGCCATAGCATCAAAAATAATTTGAGCTCTAACATCTCCTTTTTCAACCATTTCAACTACTTCTTTTAAATCATTTGTATCGAGATAAGAAACTATTCCACCCTTACCTTTAATTTTCTTTTTCATTTCCGCTAATGAATACTGACCACTAAAACACATTTTAACTACATCACCCACTGGCAATCCTCCAGTTCTTTCTGGTGAAAAAGGTCCCATTTCATTTGCATTGTTATAATCTTTAATTTTTCCATGTTCAACTGGAGCAACAGATATTCCTCCACCTAAATGAGCAACTACAAGATTTAAATCTTTAAATTCTCTATTTTCATTGTCTGCATATCTATGTGATACTGCTTTTATATTAAGTGCATGTCCTAGTGAACGTCTTGTTATTTGTGGAATACCAGATATTCTAGCTACATCATCCATTTCATCAACCGCAACTGGATCTACAATAAATGAATCAATTCCCATCTCATCTCCTATATCTTTGGCAATAATACCTCCTAGATTAGCAGCATGCTCTCCTTGAATTGCACCTTTTAAATCCTTTATCATTGGATCTGTAACTAAATATGTTCCACCTGGCATTGGTCTTAATAATCCACCCCTACCAACAACCGCTTTTAATGCCTCTAATTCAATATTTTGCTTTTTCAAAACTTTTTTTATTTCAATTGTTCTATATTCTTCTTGATCAGTTATTTTATCAAAATGTTCTAATTCAGAACTAGGATGCTCTATTTTTTCTACAAATACTTCTTCTAACTCCCTATAGACTGCTATCTTAGTCGATGTAGAGCCTGGATTAATCGCTAATACATATTCTTTTTTCATAAAACCCTCCCTTAATAAGTAACTTCCAAATCATTTATATAATATGCAATTTCTATGCCAATTTTTTTAGAACTATAAACCCCTATATATAAGGTTCTTTAAAAAAACATAGAATTTAGCGCATATGCTTGCATGCAAAAAAATGCATTTAAAAAAGCTAAGTGCATTTTTTTGCACTTAGCTTCTATTTTAATTTATAATATAAACTTCTAATTGATATTCCTAGCTTTTGAGCCGCTTCTTCTCTACTTTTACATTTTTTTAATACTTTTAAAATATACTGTTTTTCTTTTTGTTTTACAAAATCATTTAAATTTAATATTGTTTCTTCATTGCCTAAATCTCTTTCAAACTCATCATCTATATTTATTTGCACATCTGAAAATTTAGGTAAATGAGACAATTTAATTGTTTTTTCATTAAAATTCATATTTATAAGCGCTCTACCTAAAGTATTTTCTAATTCTCTAACATTTCCAGGCCAACTATAAGCCTTTAAATATTTAAATGCTTCACTTCCTATTCCTTCTGTTATTCTTCCATACTCACTATTTAATTTTTGAATAATAAAATCAGCAATTTCTTCTAAATCGCTCTTTCTATCTCTTAAAGGTGGAATTTCAATAGGATACATATGTAATCTGTAATATAAGTCTTCCCTAAATGATTTATCCTTAATAGCCTCTTCTAAGTTTCTATTAGTAGCAGCAATAACTCTAACATTAACAGGAATTGTTTTTACTCCACCAACTCTTAGTATTTCTTTTTCCTGCAATACGCGTAATAACTTTGTTTGAAGTTTTGGAGTCATTTCTCCTATTTCATCTAAAAAAATAGTTCCATTGTCGGCTTGTTCAAAAAGTCCTTTTTTACCACCCTTTTTAGCCCCTGAAAAAGCGCCTTCTTCATATCCAAAAAGTTCACTTTCCAATAAATTTTCACTTAATGCAGCGCAATTAACCTTAACAAATTTATTATATTTTCTATTCCCATTATTATGAATTGCGTGCGCAAACAGTTCTTTACCAGTTCCACTTTCACCTCTTAATAGAACGGTTATATTTAAATCAGATGCCTTTTTAGCCTTATCAATACATTCCAAAATCAATGGATGTGAACCTATAATATCTTCTAAATCATATTTAGCCTCTAAATTTCTAATAATTCTTTTTGCCGCATTCAAATCTTTTGCAAGTTTCTTTACTTCTGTAACATCTGAAAGAACTGCAACACTACCCTTTAATTTATCTCCCGTAATAATTGGAGCAGCCGAAGCTAGTACATCTTTTCTATTAGGCCCTACAATAAGTCTTGCATGTCTAATAACATTTTTAGACTTAAGTACTTCCATGTGAATACTTTTCCCTTGAGCTATATCTGCAGTTGCAACCTTTCCTATTATATCTTCTGATTTTAAACCAGTTAATCTTGTGTATGCTGGATTAATCATAATGTTAATACCATTTTCATCAACAACTGATATTGCATCTTCTGTTGCGTTAAAAATAGCTTCAAGCATACTTTTAATTCGTTTTAAGTCTGTAATTTCTTCTGCTAGACATAAAACATCGGTAATATCTCTAAATACGGCAACTGCACCAACAATTTTACCAAAATCATCTATTACTGGCATTCTATTTGTTACTATTTTAATATTCCCAAGATCTTGTTCTCTATTTAATTCGTATGCACCCGTTTCCAAAACAAATGGCAATCTCGTATTTAATATAATATTTTCAATATCTTTACCTAATGCATAATTAGCTTTTATCCCAGTTAATCTTTCAGCCGCCTTATTAAAAAGAGTTATTATTCTGTTTTCATTCACAGCTATCATAGCATCATGTGTTGAATCCAAAATAACTTCTAGTTCTCTTCTCATTCTTGTTCCTCGGCTTTCTTAATAACAACACTAATTGACTCAGTATCTATTAATTCAACATTTATATTCCTTGGATTGTAAATTTGAATCGGAACATCATGCTTACCTTCTTCTAGATCTTTTATATCAACGTAAATTCCAAATTCTTCTGTATCTAGTATTGTTAATTTGCTTTCTATATCTTTAGCTTTCAATTTAATTTCTATTTCCTCTTCTTCAAATGAAACAATATAATCTGTCTTTACATTTTGAAGTTTAATATCATCTGTAACTAATACTATTTCTTTTTCTAAGAGTGGTTCAACATCAAAACTAATTTTAGGATTTATTTCTGACTCAAATAAAACGCCTTCTGGTAAATCAAATTTTAGATTAAATGAAATACTTTTATCTATTTTAGATAAATCTATTGAATTCGATTCAATTATTGTTAAATTAGATACAATTTCAGGAGGCCCAAATATTTTAACTAAATCCGGACTAACAGAATAATCTATTAGTTCAAATTCTTCAGAAACAAAATTAATAAATTTAGGTCTAATTGAAACATATTTTGATTTATATAGTGGTTGTTCAACTGAAACAATTCCAGGTTCTTTATTTAAAGATGTAATTTCTTCATTTTTTGAATTAAATAATGTTACAGGTACAACTACTTCTAATGCTTCTTCTCCAGAAACTAGTTTTGCTTTTGCAACAATTTTATCTACACTATTAACTAAAGATCTAGGGCCACGCACAATTATTGCATTAGGTTTTATAGACGGTTCACCTAACATATAATTTTCAGCAACTTCTCCTTCTAGCTCTAAAGTTACAGGTATTTGTTTTTCAACGATTTTTTCAAAATCAAATAATACTTCTTTTGGATAATAATCTCTTATTTCTTCAATGCTCTCTGGAACGCTAACAAAAATAGGTGCTTTCACTTCTCCCTCTCCATATCCTTTAGCATCAGCCTGAGCTCTTATATCTGTTGCCTTAACATCATATATCGTAGATTTTCTTCCCGAAACTTTTACAGAAACAGTAACGTCTTTTGATGACATTAATGAAAGATTTCTATAATTAAGTTCATCAATATTTTGTAATTCAACATTCACTCCATCAATTGTTCTTGTAACAACAGGATCAATTACACTCATAACATAACCCCATATTAAAAAAGCAGACAAAAGAGCAATAATTTTCAATTTAATATTATTCATCAATATTTTTTGAATCTTTTTCATGTGGCTGCCTCCATAATAAACGTTTTTTATTTTGAGTTTTAATCTTGCTAATATATATTTTAGTAAGTTTTTCTTTTAATACCGAAATATCAACTTCTCTTTGTAATACTCCATTTTCTGCAAGCGATATTCCACCAGTTTCTTCAGATACAATTATAGATAAACAATCACATATTTCTGAAATTCCAACGCCTGCTCTATGTCTTGTCCCTAATTCTTTACTTAATTTTAAATTATCACTTAACGGCAAAATGCAAGCTGCAGCTCTTATTTTTGTTTTTTCAATTATCATTGCTCCATCATGAAGTGGGGTATTAGGTATAAATGTATTTATTAATAGTTCTTTTGAAATATCTCCATCTATTTGTATGCCAGTTTTTATATATTCATTTAATCCAGTTTGTCTTTCAATTAATATAAGTGCCCCTATTCTTCTTTGAGCCAAATGTTCACACGACAAAACTAAATCTTCAACTATTTTTTCTTGAGTTACACCTGAATCTCCAACATTTGCATTAGTTAAAAATTTTGATCTTCCTAAATATTCAAGCACTCTTCTAAGCTCTGGTTGAAAAACAATTAACAATGCAATTATTCCAACTGTCATGGTTTGCTGCAAAATATAACTAAGAGTATTTAATTGAAATAACGTACTTAAAAACGTCGCTATTAGAAGTACTGCAATTCCCTTCATAAGCTGTTCTGCTCTAGTTTCATGAATTAACAATGCAATCCTATAAATAATAACTGCAACAATAAATATATCAATTATATCAATTATGCCAATATGTAAAATTATGCCTTTAATAAATTCCAAAACCATCACTCCATTTCGCAAATTATACTGCACTTATATTATAAACGATTTATATAAAAAATAATCATTCAATCTAAATTTGTAATATAAAAGAAATAAGATAAAATCATAAAAGAAAATTAATAACAACAATAAAAAATTGTAAGCAAGAAACTTACAATTTTTATTCTAATTCATTTGACTCATTGTATTTTCATATGATTGTTTTATTTTTTCCCAATCCGAATCATTTAAATGTTTTTGCTCCTCTAAATATTCTCTAGTAGGTAATACATGAAATTTATAACCATTCCCCACTCTATATCTTTCAACCCAAGTAGGCTCATATGATACATCCTTGAAATAAATTTCATCATTCCAAATATTTTTTTCAAAATTTAATAATACAAGTACTCCATCTTCTGTATACTCACAATTTCTAAAATCACTTAATGTTTCCCTTCTTTGATTAGAAACCAAATTACCCATTGAATATATAACATATTGATTTTTGTTTTCAGATGGATACCACTCTGATTCTTGAACTACATGTGGATGACTTCCAATAACTGCATCAACGCCAAGCATTAAAAGTTTATTCGCCAAGTCTTTTTGAATATTATTAGATTTTCTTTGATATTCATTTCCCCAATGCATAACACAAATAATTATATCTGCATTATCTTTTGCCCATATTACATCTTTTTCAATTCTATCATAATTAATTATATTAACCATTTTTTCAAGTTCATCTTTACCATAAGCATTTTCCATTCCATTGCAACCATATGTATAATTAATAAATGCAAATTTCACACCTTTTATTTCTTTTAAAAAAGGTTTTGGTTCTATATCTTTAAAAGTCCCTGTTTGATCTAAATTTCTTTTTTTTATTTCATCTATTGTTTTTTCTAATCCAAATTTTCCTACATCAAGGCAATGATTATTAGCAGTTAAAAACATATCGAAACCAACATTTTCAAGTGCATCAATAATCGTATCTGGTGTATTAAAAGTAGGATATCCTCTATATCTTTTTTCTTTGCCCGCAGTAACTGTTTCAAAATTTAACACAGAATAATCAGCCTTTTCTACATATGGCTTTAGTGGTAAAAATACATCTTTAAAATCATAAGTGTCAGTTTCTGAATCATATGCACCTCTTAATTGAGTACCATGGCACATAACATCCCCAGTAAATAATATAGAAACATTTTCTTTTTCATTAATCCATTCATCAATTTCAACAAATGCAAATTTTGCAGTATGTGCTTGCATTTGAACTAAATCAACATAAAGCTCTTCACTTCCTCCAAAAATTTGACTAATAAAACTTAATACCATAAATGACAAAACATAAACGTTCATAATTATCTCCTAAACTAAATCACTGTTTTTTAATTCTTTTTCTAATAAATTCTTAAGTACCAAAACTGCAGTTTTTTCATCTTCACCATTTGCTATAATTTCAATTTCATCACTATTTTTAGCACTTAAAGATAAAATACCCATTATACTTTTTGCATTATATTTTTTTTCATTCTTACAAATAAAAACTTCTGATATATATTTATTGGCCTCTTTTACAAATAAACTAGCGGCTCTTGCATGCAATCCTAATGGAATATTAACTTTTGCAACTTCTTTAATCATTATTTGCCTCCTTATGACTTATTATAGTCAATTATTACTTATTGCTATAAAAATATTTTATATTGTTTTAAGTATCTATACAACCTTTAATTAAATAATTTTAGCATATTGCTCACTTTTTATGTGTTAATATTATTTTTACGACTTAAATAAACAATAACTGACTTTAGTCATATAATTTTATTACTTTTGATAGATGATTTATTTATCTAATTACTTTATAATAGTATATGGAAGGAGGGTTCTTATGAATTCAGAATTATTTCGTTCAAGAACTAATCGTATGTTAGCTGGAGTATGTGGTGGTGTTGGTGAACACTTTAATATCGACCCCACTATTATTCGTATTTTATTTGTTTTATTAGGTCTTTTTCAATTTGGACTTGCCGTAATTATTTATATTTTAGGAATAATTTTTTTAAAGGAAAATCCTTATGAAAGTGAACCCGTGCATGTTGATAATAAAAAAACAAATATGTTTCTAGGTGCAGGATTAATATTATTTGGTATATTAAGCTTATTAAGAAACTATATTAGTTGGTTAGACTGGAGATTTATTTTACCAATTGGTTTAATAGCCGTTGGTGGTTTGATTCTTTTTAGAAATAAAGATTAAAAAGGTATTGTCATATGACAATACCTTTTATTTATAAGATTGTTTCAATCCATGTAATAACATCTCTATATACATCTTCTTTATTTAGTTCATTTAAAATTTCATGTCTTCCCGAATCATAGAGTTTATAATCAGTATTGATTCCCTTTTCTCTAAATATACTAGCAATATCAGGAATTGCATTTTCACCACCAACCGGATCTTCACTGCCTGAAATAAATAAAATAGGTGTTTTCTTATTCATTTTATCAATCTGAGATGGTTTATTAATAAAAAATGTAGCTTCGATTAAATCTTTATAAAATGAAGTTGTGAAAACTCCACCACATCTTGGGTCCTCTATATATTTTTGAACAATTTCAACATCTCTTGTTAACCAATCAAAATCTGTTTTTGCATCATTAAATGCACTATTAAAATTGCCAAATGATAATTTATCCATTAATGGTGCTCTACCTTTTGGTCCTTTTATTAAAACTTGCATATATGCTATAAACCAACCAATTTTACCAATAAATCCTGGATTTCCTGCTGTTCCTGATAAAATAACTCCATCATACTCTTTAGGGTATCTAATAATCAATGTTCTTAATAATAAAGAACCCATACTATGTCCAAATAGAAATACCTTTTGTTTGGAATGTTCTTGTCTTATCATATTTAATAATTCTTTTAAATCATCAGTAACTCTACTCCACCCGTTTTTAGTGGCAAAAAAACCATATTCATCATCACTTTCAGCTGTTTTACCATGTCCCCTATGATCTGGAGCATAAACTGTTAATCCTTGACTATTTAAAAACTCTGCAAATTCATTATATCTCGCTCCATGTTCAGCCATTCCATGTGCAAGCAAAACAACTGCTCTTTCTTCTTCTGCAATCCATCTTCTAATAAATAAAACTTTCCCATCTTCACATTTAAACTTAGATATTTCCATCTTTATCCCCCTTCAAAAGCAACTAATTAAATCTTGTTAGATGGAATCCACCCTTGCTAACTGTATGAGTTTTTTCTACATCAACATTAATATTATTTTTAAAATAATAATTTAATTCTTTATTTATAATTTGTTCTAACCGCTCTAATTGCTTTTGATATTTAGGTTGAGCTTGTTCTCTTAATCTTAAAAATTTTGCTTTTATTTGCGGAAGTTTATCATAATATAAAAACAGATTTAATTGTTTTGGAATATCAATTATTTTTTTTACTTCAATAAGACATGAAAGGTATTCTTCAAGCCATTTTTTTTCACTTACTTCCAATACATCATAATATTTAATTATTTTCTCTAATGTTTTTTTAATCAATGTATTTGTAGTATTATTTTCAGCTGTATTTAAATATAACTTAACAAACTTATCATTTAATAGATATGACTCACTCATTTTAACACCTCTCATTCTTCTATTAACTATATAATATCAATAATAATCCTTTTTTTCAAAAAATACTTGTTTTTATTTAAAATCTCTATATAACATACTTACCTGAATATCCTTATTATTTTGATATTTACCACTATTATAAGTGTTATATTCACCATCTATATTATGATAATATATTTGACAAATCTCCACATTTGGATAAATTTTTATTGGCTGAACACAAAATATTTCTAATGTCCAATATCCTCTAAATCCTACATCCCCAAACCCTGCAGTAACATGTATAAATAAACCTAATCTACCAATAGAAGATCTTCCTTCTAACATTGGTATATATTTATCAGTTTTAGTATATTCTACTGTTCTTCCTAAATATAATTTGCCTGGTTCTAATAATAAACCCTCTTTAGGAATGATAATTCTTTCTGCTTTATTTTCTTTTTTCATATCTAATTCATTAGATGTATATATAAGTAATTCATTATGAAGCCTTAAATTATAACTATTTGGATTTAATTGTTCTTTATTAAAAGGTTCAATTTCAATTCCATTATTTAAATTTTTTAATATCTCTAATCCAGATAATATCATTTTAATCCTCCTACAGCTAAACCATTTTCAAAATAAAGACTTTGAGTTGGAAATGCAACACTTAGACCCTGTTTTTCTACAATATTCATTAATTCCAAGTTGACGCTTTCTTTTATTTTCATATATTCTGTATATTCCGTAGTTTTCACAAAATACATTATCATTATATCAAGAGAACTATCGTTAAAATCTGAAAATCTTACTACAATGCTTTCTTTATCTATTTCATTTAAACTCATTAAATATTTTTCTACCGCTTCTCTAAATACAATCATCTGTGATGAATTTGTTTCATAGGTAAGTCCTAATGCAAATTTTACTCTTCTCATCTTTCTTTCTGAATGATTTTTAAGTGCTTCAGAAACTAAATTTAGATTAGGAACACAAATTAGTTCTTTTTCAAAAGTTCTAATTCTAGTATTTCTAAAGTTTATTTCTTCAACAACTCCCTCAACTTCAGAGTTACTTATCCAATCACCTAAATCAAATGGTTTATCAAAAACAATAATAATCCCCGCAATTAAATTAGCAAGTGTATCTTTTGCTGCCATTGAAACTGCTAATCCTGCAATTCCAAGTCCTGCAACTAATGTACCTAAGTCATAATCAAATTCTTTTGCTACTAATGTAATAGCTATTATAACTAATATCACCCTTGCAATTTTTGATAAAAACGACTTTATAACTTCTGAAGTTTGTACTCTATATTTTTTACCAAATCTATCAAATATAACAGACGAAGTTGCCAATAAATTATAAAATCCTATAGAAATAGTTATAATTATTGAAACTCTATATAGTCTATGTATCATTATCAAGTTTTCATTTTGAAATAAAATATTTATAATTGCAATATAAATAGCCGTAATCATAACAAAGTTAATTAATGGTTTTTCAAAAGACTCTAATACCTT
>Ga0193953_1000486_pt1 | contig 21540 bp, 18 predicted proteins | sample BB_4_MG_FD_140325 | JGI IMG/M metagenome (GOLD analysis project Ga0193953, IMG submission 140325) | Microbial mat bacterial communities from the Broadkill River, Lewes, Delaware, United States - BB_4_MG | ecosystem: Environmental > Aquatic > Freshwater > River > Microbial mats | place: USA... | reverse complement strand
TTAAGTTTATGCGGCGTAAAACGCCTTTATCAGAAGCTACGCTATAAACTAAAAAAAGTCACCCAGCGAATGAATGACTTTTAAGTTTATGCGGCGTAAAACGCCTTTATCAGAAGCTACGCTTCTTCTTCTTCATATATTCTTGTAGGTTTCATTTTTTCGAAAACCCCTAATGTAATCCAGAAAGGAAGGATGAATCCCATTAAAAATAATAACATCCAAAATGCCATTCCTGCAATTAAAAGAAAAATAACTATGCCTAATATGCTCATCTCTTATTATTTTTGTAAAATATTACTCGATGTAAAAGTAAATAAATAATTTAAATAACAAACATACCATTATGGAATATCGTATAGAAAAAGACACGATTGGTGAAGTTAAGGTTCCGGCTGACAAGTATTGGGGTCCGCAAACTGAACGTTCAAGAAACAACTTTAAAATCGGACCATCTGCTTCAATGCCGATTGAGATCGTTCATGCCTTTGCCTACCTTAAGAAAGCAGCAGCTCATGCAAATTGCGACTTGGGTGTTTTATCTACAGAAAAAAGAGATCACATCTCTAAAGTGGCAGATGAAATTATCGCTGGTGAACTAAACGATCAATTCCCTTTGGTTATTTGGCAAACAGGTTCAGGGACTCAAAGTAACATGAACGTGAATGAAGTTATCGCAAACCGCGCTCATGTATTGGCCGGAAACAAAATTGGTGAAGGTGAAAAGACACTTCTTGCGAATGATGATGTAAATAAATCACAGTCAAGTAACGATACCTTCCCAACAGGAATGCATATCGCATGTTATAAAAAGGTGGTTGAAAATACAATCCCTGGAATAGAACAACTTAGAGATACACTTGAAGCTAAGTCTAAAGCATTTAAAGATGTCGTTAAAATTGGTCGTACCCACTTAATGGATGCAACACCTTTAACTTTGGGACAAGAATTTTCTGGATATGTATCTCAGTTGAATCATGGTTTAAAAGCTTTACGCAATACCTTACCACATCTTTCTGAATTGGCTTTAGGTGGTACGGCTGTTGGTACTGGATTGAATACTCCAAAAGGATATGATGTTCTCGTTGCTAAAAAAATTGCTGAATTCACAGGACTACCGTTCATAACAGCGGAGAATAAATTTGAAGCACTTGCTGCTCACGACGCAATTGTTGAAACTCATGGAGCCTTAAAACAAATTGCTGTTTCTATTAATAAAATTGCTAATGACATTCGAATGATGGCTTCTGGTCCTAGATCTGGAATTGGTGAAATCATTATTCCTGCTAATGAACCGGGTTCATCTATCATGCCAGGAAAAGTAAACCCTACACAAGCTGAGGCAATTACTATGGTGTGTGCTCAGGTAATGGGGAACGATGTTGCAGTAACGATGGGAGGAACTCAAGGACATTATGAATTGAATGTTTTCAAACCTATGATGGCCTACAACCTTTTACAAAGTGCTGAACTTATTGGTGATGCTTGCGTCTCTTTTGATGTTAATTGTGCACAAGGAATTGAACCAAATCAAAAAAGAATCGATGAGTTGCTGAATAACTCGCTGATGCTTGTAACCGCTTTGAATACTAAGATTGGTTATTATAAGGCTGCTGAAATAGCAAATACTGCTCATGAAAATGGTACTACATTGCGCGAAGAAGCTGTTCGTTTGGGTTATGTACCGGCAGAAGAATATGATAATTGGGTTGACCCGAAAAAAATGATTGGTTCATTGGATTAATGAATTTCAATTCTCAAAATAAAAAAACGGCTAGAGTAAACTCTAGCCGTTTTTGCTATCAAAGCATATTAAATCAAGGTGCTAAAATGAAATTTAGTGGCAAACGAACACGTGTTCGAACCTTCCCATAAGCATTCTCACCAGGTTTCCAATTTGGAAACGACTTAACAATACGCTTTGCTTCGCGATCAATCGTTTCAGAAACTCCCCGCTCAATTTCAACATTTGAAACCGAGCCATCTGTTTCAATAATAAATGCGATGTAGACTTTTCCTTGAACATTCATTTCAATGTCTATCTCTGGGTACACCATCACATCTTGAACTCTTTCCATCATAGCAGCATAACCACCAATGTACTCCGCCTCTACTAATGGAAATGGCTCAAAATCATCTAAATTAATCTCAATAATTTTGTCCTCATCACCAATAGGACCGACTGCTGGCAAACCTAAACTTGGTTTAACAACTTTTGACTTGTTAGCTGAAGCTTTAACATCCTGCGTAACAGCGGCAGAAGCTTTAACAGTTGTCGATTGTTGTTGATTGTCTTGTTTCTGTTGCTTTACCACAACATCCGTTTTCTTCGGCTCCTTTGGCTGCAGCTCTACGTCAAATGTTACAGGAACAAATGAAACAGCCTTTTTTTCCTCTTCAAACTTTACAGTTGAAGTGTAATTGAATGCAGCTAAAGTAAAGGAACCAGCTGTCAATAATCCTATTTGAAATAGGACAATTCTCTTCCGCTCGAGGTCGAACCTCGAATTTTTCTTTGCGATCATAATTAAAATATTTATATGTTTTCTCCACAATAAATTCAAACCCTATGCCAAATTCACATTCGACTGTTTATCAACACTTTAGACGTCGTATTTATGTTAACTTTTTGTTAAAAACATTTCTGTCCATGACCTTTTAACCAGAATAAATGAAGTCTCAATGCTATTAAATTGTTAAATATCGATAGGTTCATGTTTAAGTAAAAAATCCTTCGGGCTAAAAACACTAAATTCGCATTACCGTATTGGTTAGTTTACATGGCAAAACGTAAAAAACATATTCTTGCTCTTGAACCCGAAGAAGAATTCGATATGATTGGAATTTGTTCTCATCATAGCGATTACCGATTGGCATGGGGAGTTAATACAAAAACAGGTTTGCATTTAACGAAATGTGATGCTGAATATGAGGTTACGAATAAAAAGGGTGAAGTCACATCAAGACATTCAATGTATGAATTTGTTGATGATGAAAATCGCTTGGAATATTATATGATTAAAAATAAAGTCAAAGGACAATATTTAATCCCTGAAAAACCAAGTATAGATTACTTCTTATTTTTATGTAACAATAACGTAATTGAAGTTGACAACCTTATTAAAGAATTAAAAACGGTAAATAGTATACTTGGAGCTTATGTATTCTTTGCTGAAGAAATAGCATCCACGGAAAATTTAGTATTTAATTAGAATGAAAAAAACAAAGATAGTTGCTACAATGGGCCCAGCGTCCAGCGACAAAGAAGTATTAAGACAGATGTTTTACGAAGGTGTCAATGTATGCCGACTTAACTTCTCACATGGTAGTCATGATGATCATGCTAAAACCATAGAAATTATTCGCGAACTGAATGATGAAACAGGTTTTAACGTTGCCATTTTAGCTGATTTACAAGGCCCCAAAATTAGGACTGGTAAAATCAAGGACAATAGCATGGAGCTTGTTGAAGGGTCTACAGTAAAAATCTATACCAAAGAGCAACTTGGAGAAGGCGACTCATTTTCAATCAACTACTCACAATTACCTCAAGATGTTAAAAAAGGAGAACGAATCTTATTGGATGATGGTAAGCTTTCATTAGAAATTCTTGAGTCGAATGGAACGGATTTAATTACAGCAAAAGTGATTTATGGTGGAAATCTATCTTCTCACAAGGGGGTAAATCTTCCAAACACTAAAATTTCAATGCCATGTCTTACTGAGAAAGACCTTACAGACCTCGAATTCGCTTTAGAAAAAAATGTGGATTGGATTGGATTGTCATTTGTTCGTTCAGCTAGAGATATTATTGAATTGAAGCACCTTATTTCTGTAAACTCAGGAAAAGCTAAGGTAATTGCGAAGATTGAAAAACCAGAGGCTATTGAAGATATTGATGAGATCATTCTTGAAAGTGACGGTTTAATGGTTGCTCGTGGAGATTTGGGTGTTGAAATCCCTTATCAAAATGTACCATTAATTCAGAAAATGTTGATTAATAAGTGTATCCTTCATGCCAAACCAATTATTGTGGCTACTCAAATGATGGAAAGCATGATTGTAAACTCTTCTCCAACTAGAGCAGAGGTAAACGATGTTGCAAACGCCGTATTAGATGGTGCTGATGCAGTGATGTTATCAGGTGAAACATCTGTAGGTAAATATCCAGTTGAAGTGATTCGTACAATGAATAATATTGTACTTGAAATGGAAACATTTGATGGCATCTATAATAAAGAAGAACTACCAGAAAAGAATCAATCGCGATTTATTACTGACTCAATCTGTTTTAATGCATGCAGACTCTCGAGAAGAGTTGATGCTGAAGCGATTTTAACCATGTCTTTTTCTGGATATACAGCCTATAAAATAGCTTCACAAAGACCCAATGCCGAAATATTTGTATTCACAAGCAACAAGAAAATCCTTACTCAATTAAGCTTGATCTGGGGAGTTCGTGGTTTTTATTACGACAAAACTGTTAGTACCGATCATACAATTGCAGATATTAAATATTTATTGAAAAAAGACGGCATTTTAAATGTGGGAGATTTGGTTATCAACATTGCGTCGATGCCGATTGAAGCTCATGGTAATTCAAACATGTTGAAATTAAGCTACGTTGAATAATCTAAATCGTTGATATGATACCAAGAGTTGTTAAGAACTTCCCTTGAAATTATTTGAATTCATTGTAGCTAAGCTTATTTTTGTTTTTATTTATTAAATGGGAAGAATTACATTTTGTTTAACAACTGCTTTTTTACTGATATCATTGAGTTTCAATGCCCAAACTCAATGCGCAGTCGACGTTACTATTATTGAGGGAGCAAACATCGCGATGTGTGAAGGTAACTTGACTACAATATCCGGTTCTGCTGGCTTTGCCTCTTATGGTTGGACGGGGCCAGAAACTTTAACTGGACAAACAATAACACCTCAGTTTTCAGGAGACTATATATTAGCCGCTGTTGATGGAGTTGGATGTGTTTCAAGTGACACCATCACAGTTACGATTAACCCAGCACCGACCCCAACAATTATTTCTTCTGAAGGAAATCCAATTTGTCCGGGTGTTGGCACAACATTAAGTACAACTCCGACTTATGTCAGTTATGATTGGGGGGGGGCAAATACTGGAGCAACTTATTTTGTATCTAGCGCCGGCGCATATTCTGTGACGGTTGTTGACAATAATGGGTGTTCTTCAAATGAAGTAATTACATTAACAGAACCAAATTTTTCTTTAAATAACACATCTGTTGCTGGGTGCGAAGGTTCGACTTCCTTGTTAACTGCCTCTGGTGGTACAAGCTACTTGTGGTCAACGGGTGAAACCGGTTCTTCGATTGTGGTTAATCCATCTTCAAACACAACATACAGTGTAACAATAACAAGTGGTTCTTGTTCGCAATTATTAACAACTGCTGTAAGTGCTTCAGAAGCGATTGATTTCGAATTACCCGATACGGTTTACCTTGGTGTAAATCAGACTGAAGTGTTTACTGGACCAGAGGGATTTAGTTCATATGCTTGGTCGCCAGCTTCTCAGATAGACGATTCTACATCTCAGACTATTGTGTTTTCCGGAACGGAATCTCAGACCTTATATTTAGAAGCTACGCATCCAAGCGGCTGCGTATTATCTCGCAACGTTGTAATCATTGTCGTTGATCTCACAATCCCAAATGGATTCTCGCCAAATTTAGATTACATGAATGACGTTTTTGTTATTCCAGAATTAAACGATTTAAATGGCAGTATACTCATTTGGAATCGATGGGGCGAAGTTGTTTTAGATCAAGACACTTACCTCAATGATTGGACAGGGACTTGTGAATCAACGTTTTGCATGGGCAACGATGATTTACCGGAAGGAACTTATTTTTACCGTATAGATGTTGAAGGAGTTCAATTCGATGGTTTTATTACTCTTAAACGTTAATCATGAAGCGAATTAGCCTAATTTTAAGTCTTGTTTTATCTAGCATTAGCTTTGGTCAAAACACTACACGATTTGCTCAAATTAATTTTGCACAAGGTGTAAATAATCCTGCAGCAATTGCTCATGATGGTCTAATCATGGCGGATATGATTTTCAGAAATCAATGGTTAGGAGTTGAAGGTGCTCCAACTACCATTGCGTTTAACGGTCAATATGAAATTAATGAGGATCATGCCGTCGGTTTAAACATTTACCATGACCGTATTGGAGTCCACAATACGACATCTTTTTCAGCGCAATATGCTTACCGAGCTCATTTAGACAATGTTCGTTCGTTTTCTTTTGGGTTAAGTTTAGGTGCCGATAACGTTGTCAATGACTTGGCAGCCTCTCAGACTTCAATTATTGGAGACCCTGTTTTTTCGACTAGTTATTCAAGCCTCTTTTTTAATGGGAGCTTCGGCATTTATTATAATGCTCCTAAATTCTACTTTGGGGCAAGTATCCCTCAGTTATTTCAAAATACAATTAGAGGTAAGCAAACTGGATTTGAACCTCAACGATGGCACTACTATGTAAGTACTGGTATTTATCTGGATGCTGGTGATAATTTTACATTCAATCCACATTTGCAATTAAAAACGGCATTAGATGCGCCGATGCAAGCAGATTTAATTCTTCGAAATACGATTAGAAATAGGTTCAGTATTGTAGTAGGATATCGTACTACGAGTGCAATTATAGCTGGAGTTGATTTTTTAATCTCCAAAAATGCTCGAATTGGATATTCTTTCAACTATGACGTTGGAACCTTAGCAAAAACCAAAGGAGGATCAAACGAACTTTATTTTGGCTTAGCCTTCCCATACCATAGTGATCGCGGAAGCTTTGCAAAACGCCGTTACTTGGGAAGAAAGAAGGGAACTTACAATAGAAATTACACAAACAACTCACACAGAAGACAAAATAGTCGTGGGAATAAGTATGGACGTGACACAAGAAACAGAAGACGAGGACATTGATAGTTACTATCAAATTTAAATAATACATCAACGTATATTTGTACACTTATAATTCTAAGGCAAATGAATAATTTTTCTAAAAGACACATTGGACCAGACGTAGCAGAAAAAAATGCAATGTTGTCCAAAATTGGAGTTGCTTCAATCAATGAATTGATCGACAAAACAATTCCAGCCCACATCAGACTGAACAAAGAGTTAGCTATTTCTGATGCAATGACTGAACAAGAGTACTTAACTCACATCAATGAACTTGGTCAAAAGAATAAATTATTCAAATCGTTCATTGGGTTAGGATACAATGAGACGATTGTTCCTTCAGTTATTTTAAGAAATGTTCTTGAAAATCCGGGTTGGTACACGGCTTACACTCCTTACCAAGCAGAAATTTCTCAAGGTAGATTGGAAGCATTGTTAAACTTCCAAACAATGATTTCTGACCTTACTGGATTGGAGCTTTCTAACGCATCTTTACTTGATGAGGGTACCGCAGCAGCAGAAGCAATGATTATGTTCTTGAATTCACGTTCAAGAGCTGACATTAAAGCTGGAAAGTTGAAGTTTTTCATCTCCGAGAATGCATTCCCTCAAACAATTGATGTCGTTCAAGGCAAAGCTGACAATTTAAATATTGAATTGACAATAGGAAACCCTGAGACTTTTGTTCCGACAGAAGATTATTTCGGATCTATTATTCAATACCCAAATACAACAGGTCAAGTTACAGACATCGAATCTTTTATCAAAAGAATGAATGAAGCAGGAGTTCGTGTTGCAGTTGCAGCCGACATTTTGTCTTTAGTAATCTTGAAATCTCCAGGTTCATTAGGTGCCGACGTAGTTTTTGGTACTTCTCAACGATTTGGGGTTCCGATGGGATACGGTGGACCACATGCAGCATATTTCGCGGCAAAAGATGAGTTCAAACGTAACATGCCAGGAAGAATTATTGGTGTTTCTGTTGATGCTGATGAGAATACTGCCTTAAGAATGGCGCTTCAAACACGTGAGCAACATATCAAACGCGGAAAAGCTACTTCAAACATTTGTACTGCCCAAGCTTTACTAGCGGTAATGGCAAGTATGTACGTTGTATATCATGGTCCTGACGGAATGAAAGCGATTGCAAATCACGTTCATTCACTTGCTTCAAAAGCATACAACGGACTAAAAGCCATGGGGATTGAAGTAGGAGGAGACCAGTTCTTCGATACTATTTTAGTCAAAGGTGTGCCTTGCTTTGAAGTTCAATCTGCGGCAGAAGCTGCAGGAATGAATTTCCACTATATGAATGACCATGAATTAATCATGAGTTTTGGTGAGCCTCATACAACTGAAGATGTAAATACAATTTTATCAATCTTTGCTAAGGTTATGGGGAAATCATCGATCTCAGTTTCAAATGAAACGGAGATAACATTGGCTCCAAACAAATTAAGAAATGATGCCATCTTTACACACGCAACTTTTAATAGATATCATTCTGAATCTAAAATGATGCGTTATTTGAAGCGTCTAGAGAATAAAGATTTATCATTAGTTCACAGTATGATTCCATTAGGATCTTGTACTATGAAGTTAAATGCTGCATCTGAATTAATGGCAATCACAGATCCTCAATTCGCAAATATGCATCCTTTTGCTCCTTTAAATCAAGCGGAAGGTTATCATGAAATGTTCAGAGAATTAGAACGCGACCTTTGTGAATCGACTGGATTTGCAGCAATGTCGCTTCAACCAAACTCTGGAGCACAAGGAGAATATGCTGGATTGATGGTGATCAAAGCATACCATGAAGCAAATGGAGATAAGAACAGAAAAGTGATGATTATCCCATCTTCTGCGCACGGTACAAACCCTGCATCTGCAGTGATGGCCGGATTTGAAGTTGTTGTTACTGGTTGTGATGATCATGGAAACATCAACATTGATGAATTAAGAGAAAAAGCATCAGAATTAAAAGATACACTGGGTGGTTTGATGGTAACTTATCCTTCAACACATGGTGTTTACGAAGAAGGCATCCGAGAAATCACCTCTATCATTCACGAGAATGGTGGACAGGTTTATATGGATGGTGCTAATATGAATGCTCAAGTAGGACTTACAAATCCTGGTAACATTGGTGCCGATGTTTGTCACTTGAATCTTCATAAAACATTTGCAATTCCTCACGGTGGTGGTGGACCTGGAATGGGGCCAATTGGTGTTGCTGCACATTTAGCGCCATTTTTACCAGGATCGAAACTGGTTAAATCTGGAGGTGAGAAGGCAATTAATGCTGTTTCTTCTGCTCCTTATGGTAGTGCTTTGATCCTATTGATTTCATACGGTTATATTAAGATGTTAGGGGCAAAAGGTTTGAGAGAATCAACTGAAGCTGCAATATTAAATGCAAACTATATTGCTGCATCTTTGAAAGATCATTATGGTATTCTATACTCAGGTGCTAACGGAACTGTTGCTCACGAAATGATCTTAGATTGTCGTGATTTCAAGAAAACAGCTAATGTTGAAGTAGCTGATATCGCTAAACGATTAATCGATTATGGTTTCCATGCTCCAACGGTTTCTTTCCCAGTTGCTGGAACTTTAATGGTTGAGCCTACAGAGAGTGAAGACAAAGAAGAATTAGACCGTTTCATTGAAGCAATGATTGCGATTCGTAAAGAAGTTGCGGCTATTGAAAATGGTGAGGCTGACACAGAAAATAACTTATTAAAAAATGCACCTCATACTGCAGATTGTATCATAAATCAGGAATGGAATTACCCATACAGTCCTCAAGAGGCAGCCTACCCTGTTTCATACTTGAAAGAGTGGAAATATTGGGTTCCAGTGCGAAGAGTAGACAACGCTTATGGAGACAGAAACTTAATCTGTACTTGTCCAAGTGTTGAAAGTTATATGGTCCCTGCATAGTGTCAAACCAATTAATATTTAAAGCCATTCATTTAATTATGAATGGCTTTTTTCGTTTAGATGAATTTTAAACCGTCCATAATCAAGGATTAATCTTTCTTACGATAAATACTATTTTTCAAAAGACAATACGTAACTTAATGAAACAAAAAACTATATTATGATTCTCACAAACACAGAAACGATTCCAAATAAAGAAATTATTGAAATACTTGGTATTGCAAGAGGAAGTACCGTTAGAGCGAGAAATATCGGAAGAGACATCTTTGCTGGACTTAAGAATATTGTTGGTGGAGAAATTGATGAGTATACAAAGCTTCAAGCTCAATCAAGGGAAGAAGCAATACAACGAATGACAGCAGATGCTGAAAAAATGGGCGCAGATGCCATTGTAAATGTGCGTTTTGCAACGAGTGTAATTATGCAAGGTGCTTCTGAAATTCTTGCATATGGAACGGCAGTAAAACTAAAGTAATGGAAGTTATCGCAACTCTAATCATCCTTGCCCAGACCTTCATTTTTATCGGCATGGCGGGCCTTTTGATTTACTTTTTAGTTAAACGCATAAAAGCGAAGAAAACCGAGACCTTTGAAGATCGAGATAATTAAAAAGTTAAGATAAAAAAAAGCCCAATCAAATTGATTGGGCTTTTTAATATGGTATAAATTATAAGCCAAAAGCAGCTTTAATTTTATCTACATAATCTAATTTCTCCCATGTAAACAATTCTACTTCTTTAGAAATTGTGCTTCCATCAGGAGCAGTAAACGTCTTAGTTGTCACTTCGCTCTTTCTTCCCATGTGACCATAAGCAGCAGTTTCAGAATAAATTGGATTTCTCAATTTTAAACGTTGCTCAATGAAATATGGGCGCATATCGAATATCTCCGAAATTTTTTGTGCAACTGCACCATCTTTCATGTCTACTTTTGAAGTTCCATAAGTATCAATGAATAAACCACAAGGTTCTGCTACACCGATAGCATAAGAAACTTGCACTAAGACTTCTTTACACAACCCAGCAGCTACCATGTTTTTAGCGATGTGACGTGTAGCATATGCCCCAGATCGATCCACTTTAGAAGGATCTTTTCCAGAGAATGCCCCACCACCGTGAGCTCCTTTACCACCGTATGTATCAACAATAATTTTTCTTCCTGTTAAACCCGTATCACCGTGAGGGCCTCCAATAACGAACGTTCCTGTTGGGTTAATATGATAAGTGATATCATCAGTAAATAACGCTTGAATATCGGCTGGTAATTTTGCTTTCACTCTTGGAATCAAAATGTTTATGATATCCGCTTTAATCTTAGCCAACATTTTATCATCGTCCGCCTTTTTATCACCCGTTTTCACGAAATCATCGTGTTGCGTTGAAACAACAATAGCGTCGATTCTTTGTGGAACATTATCGTCAGAATACTCAATCGTAACCTGAGATTTTGCATCTGGGCGTAAATAGTTGATTTCCTTATTCTCTCTTCTCAACAAGGCCAATTCAATCAATAAACGATGAGAAAGCTCTAATGCCAAAGGCATATAATTTTCTGTTTCATCAGTTGCATAACCAAACATCATCCCTTGATCACCTGCACCTTGTTCTTCAGGATTTCCACGATCTACTCCTTGATTAATATCATCTGATTGGTCGTGAATTGCGGATAAAATACCACAAGAATTTGCATCAAACATGTACTCAGACTTCGTATACCCAATGCGTTGAATTGTATCTCTCGCAATTTTTTGTACATCTAAATACGTGTTTGTTTTTACTTCACCAGCCAAAACTACTTGACCTGTGGTAACCAACGTTTCACAAGCCACTTTTGATTGTGGATCAAACGCCATGAAATTATCTATAAGTGCATCTGAAATTTGATCAGCTACTTTATCTGGATGTCCCTCCGAAACTGATTCGGATGTAAACAAATATGACATATTTTATGCTTTTTTTATTAGTAGAACGAAAGTAATAAAATTAATCCTATTGATTTCGTTCATAAGTCGGATAGAATAAAAAAAGCGACCATTTCTGATCGCTTTTAAGTTATTTTACCATTCCACCTGGCTTGCAACAGGCAGGGAGATCTTTTACGGCCTCTGGATTAGCAGGAATTCTATCTGCATCATATCCAGTCTCCGAAATAATTTTTCGGATTTCATCCAAAGAAATTTTCTTAGTGTTATACTTCACTGATAATTCTTTATTCTCCAAATTTAACTCTGCATACTTAACTCCGGTTGTATAATTCAATTTTCCCTCTAGTCGTTCTTTACACGAACCACATTCTGCTGAAGTTTTAATTGTAGCCGTTGCAATTTTTGATTCTTGCGCATTGGTTATTCCTATCGATAGAAACAACACAAATACTGATAATAATACTTTCATAACCTTTCTATTTTTGAGCTTCAAACTCATTCATTAATTTACTTTTCTTCTTCATTCTTAAGGGTAAATCGAACACCTAAATATCCATTAATCCCGTAAATTGGTGCCCATACTCTTGTTGCATCAAACGTTGAATCAAAAGGATTCTCACTATTTATAATCGGATTGTATTGTCGATAATTACCAAGATTCTCTCCTCCTACATAAAACTCCCATTTCTTATAATTATGGGTGATTTGCGCATTGACGATTGGGAAAACTTCACTACGATTATCAGTAGAAACAGCCCCATCTTCCATTATGACTTCTGGCAATCTTGACGATCCATAAACAGATGTCGTTAAGTCAAATTCCCATCTTTTATTTCTCGTTTTATACGCAATATTGACAAAACCGCGATGCTGAGGAATCATGACTTGTTGTTGTAACTTTCCATTATATGTTGCACGCACGTCAAGGTATTTATATGCAAGTCGCACATCAATTGTTTTACTAACTGCATATGCCAATTCTGCCTGAAAACTATGTGAAAATGAGGTTCCACTTAAGTTTGTAAAAACAATTTGGCTGGAGTTAACATCACGATCTACAATCATCTGATTTTCAAATACTGTATAATAATAGTCTGTAGTCAAAGAACCTTTCCTTTTCAGGAATTTAAACTCTTGCATCACGCTCCCTCCGATGTTCCACGAAATTTCTGGAGTCACCGTATCCGGAGCAATCCACGTTTTAGAATTTGCAAGCAACGAAACATTATCAATCATGTAATTTGGCACTCTCCACCCTTTACCAATGGTAAACCTCAAGTCGGTATACTCTGTTAATATATACTTCAAATGAAGTCGTGGCGAGAATTGCACACCGAATAAATTGTGATAGTCTACACGAGCACCTGCAACAGAAGACAATCGCATACCTGTAAATGTGTATTCAACAAAAGCACCAGGTACAATTTCAACACGATCATCATTAAGAGAATCCATTTGTTGCTGAATATCAGAGTAAACTCCGCTTACTCCAATTTTAAACTTATGATCTGAACTCCCAATAATTCCATCATATATGGCATTGATGTAACCTCTTTTTTCTTCACCGGCAAAGCGACGGTTTCCAAATGAAGCGTTGGTTTGTTGATACTTCGCATTATACACTATTCCAATTGAGTGAAGTGGTTTCTTCATAAAGAATCCTGTCTTTGCGAAAATATCAGCATGTTTTGAATCTATATTTACACTATAAAACTTAGTCGTGTCGCCTCGCATATTATTTGTCTGACCTCCAACCTTATTTTCTTGATAAACATTCAAACCAATTTGAGCTTCCATTTTTTCACCCTGAAAATGATAGCGATTCATTAGAGCCACATTGGTTCCATTTGGCATATCACGAAAATTATCATGATTAAAATCCATTTCTATAAAATGACCAGAACCATGGACAAACCAGGCCGAACTCCATTTGTCGTTTAGCTTAAAGCCTGTGTCAAAATTCAATTCTGCTCGCCCCATGACACTGCCATAAGCATTCACAAAAATGCGATTCATATTTTGTGGTTTCTTCACTTCAATATTGATTAAACCAGCCATCGATTCATACCCATTCACTACGTTTCCAGTTCCTTTGGTTATTTGCATTGAGTTGATCCAAGTTCCTGGCAAAGAGTTTAAGCCGTACGAACTCTCTAGGCCTCTTAAGTATGGAATATTTTCGAATTGAATTTGAGTATAAACACCATCGAGTCCCATCATTTGAATTTTCTTCGCTCCAGAAACAGCATCGGTTACATTTACATCCACAGATGCATTGGTTTCGAAAGATTCTGACAAGTTACAGCAAGCTGCTTTGCGCAATTCACCAGCCCCAATCTCCTCCACATGCAATGTTTTCAAACGAGAAATATTGTGTGTTCCTTTTTTATGTGAAGCCACAACTTCAGGCAGTAATTGGTCTGAGTACAAAACAACTTCTAAGGAAATGAATCGATCCTTTTTTGTAACAACAATGGTATCTGATGTAAATCCCATCGCGCTAAATACGAGCGTGTCCGGTAATTCTTTGGGAAGAATAATTTCGAAGGTTCCTTCTTCACTTGTAATAACACCTCGGTTAGCACCTAGTAATTTTACTTTTGCTCCGTATATTTTTGATTTTGTTGCATTATTGGAGCCTAATACAACACCTTTTAACTGTGCTTGAGCCGAATTCATCGTAATGAATAGCAGCAAGCAAATTATAATTGCCTTCATTTATTGATTAATTTTTAATTAATAATTCGTTGAATCATCAATTAAAATCAAATAATAAAGACCTGTTTTTTAATACGTGAAATTTTGGGAGAATAAATCGGTGGGTCATCATATAGATGCGCGATATACAATCGCTCCGCTCGAAAAACCTCAATGCCGAATGCAAATGTATTGGCAGCAAGTGCAGGTCCTAAGTTAAGATATACATCATCTTGAGACTGATAAAAATCCAGGTCCACTTTAAAGTACTCAACACTATCAGAGCAACAATCATCATCTTTTTCGCTAGAAATGTGACAACATGCAGCTTCTTTTACCACATGAGTTTCACATTCATGCTCGTTTTGAATAAAATAAGAAATACTCGTTCCATCCTCTGAACAAACATGTTTAAAGATGTTTATCCCCACATTCCCGATGAATAAAATCATCAAGAATGAAATAATAAATATGGACTTAAAGTTTCTCACTGACACAAAGTTAACGCATTCTATTAAAAGATTAACACTAGAAATTCATCATTCTTGGAATGTTTCCGTTAATTTTGTCAAAAAAACAGCAGATGAACATACCAGTTACCGTATATGCAGAAATGACACCGAATCCTTCAACGATGAAATTTGTTGTGAATAAGCATTTGCTAGGCACTGGGGATTCGGCACAATTTAACTCAATGTCTGAGGCAAAAGGCTTTTCTCCATTAGCGGAGGAATTATTCAATCTTCCTTTTGTAAACGGAGTTTTCTTTGCTTCAAACTTCATTACAATTACAAAAACAGATAACTTATCTTGGGATTTCATCACCATGGAATTGCGCGAGTTCATAAGAACGTGGTTGGCAGAAGGAAAGGAAGTTTTAATAATGATGCCTTCAAAAGAACCTGTTCAAAAAGTAGATGAAGCGCCTAAAAAAGTATTCGCAGCTTCGGAGTATGATGATGCAATTTGCGACTTGCTAGATGAGTTTGTTCGTCCTGCGGTTGAAAATGACGGTGGAGCAATTGACTTTCGTGGATACGAAGATGGAATTGTGACCGTTATACTAAAAGGGTCATGCGCTGGATGTCCTTCAAGTACGGCAACATTGAAAGGTGGGATAGAAAGCCTATTAAAAGCGCATTTACCTGAAGTAAAGGAAGTTGTTGCTGAAAATGAAACAGTATAATATGAAATTTCTTTTAATTGTTACACTCTTACTTTTGAGTTCAACGCTTACTAGTTGTGATAAGGAAAAAGTAAAAATGACAATAGTTAAAGATTGTACGGGGGTATATTTACGTGATAATAGTCGCGATTATTACGTGTGTAATGATGAGATCTTAGATAGTTATTCGGCTGGAGACAAAATCAAAGTTAGTTTCGACGAACTCGAAGAATGTTTTGGAATACTAGAACCTGTATCCTGTGAAATGGCTCACCTTTACGAAAGCAAGATTGAGGTTACCGAAATCTTCTAATTAATACCATCTAAACATATCGTCAAAGACACGTTTACCCCAAGGTTGACCAGCAAATCTTTTTTCCAATTCTACACGAAGTTCTTCCATTGTGTAAACATCATTTTTACCAATTTCATAATCCAAAGCACCTTCAGGTGGCTTCATTGCTTCAACACTTTTCGCAAAGTAGATAATACCTCCATCCTCGGTTGCCAATCCTAAAATTGCACCGGGTAAGCCATTGAATCCTTCCGGACCTATCGAAGGAACGATATCTACGGAAAACCAAGCATAAATACGCGTCGTGTCATTCTTCTGCCAAATCGCTTTACGGCACATATAGTTTCCGATTTTACGTTTGCTTTCGGTAACTTTCCATTGACGTTTTTGAAGTGAATCCTTTACATAAACATTATTTCCCCAAAGGTCTAAAATGATAAGTACCTCATCTTTTTTAAGGTCTTGATGCGTTACATTACGCTGAGTTGTATATCTCATGAAACCTTCGTCTTCATCTTCGTTCTCAACAACTTTAAATGACGATCTATTTTCATCAAAATATAACTCAAATACTTCCATTCTAATTTTGTTTTCCTCTGTTAGAAAACGTTTCATTCGTTCATCTTCTCCAAACTTCTTTTTCAAATTTGTCTTTCGTTCGAACGTAATTTTACCTGAAGTAATTTGTCCGTGCACGCATGTAGACAACAGAGCTATCGCAACTATTGCCAAATAATTTTTAATGCCAACCATTGAAATCTTCCTCTTTAGTTTTTCTATTATTAAATCGTAATGTTGCCTTCAACAAGAAGTATCGTGAAATAATAGTTGTTCTATAATCCGTTACGATATTCCCGTTTACTTGTCTTCTTGCATTTACATTTTGATTCAGGATATCATTTCCAATAATCGCAATGCGTAAATTCCCTGTTTTTAAGAAAGACTTACTAACCTCTGCATTCCAAATAAAGAACTCTGTATTGTAGAATCCACCTCCTGGCTGTGCATTTCTTGTGTATGTCCCTTCAGACCCAATAATAAATCCTAGAGGTAATCTCCATTCAAAACCTACACCATATTCCTCTGTAGTAAACGGAGTGCTCGAAACAGAACTCAATGAGCTAACAGGATTATTGTAGGATAAATAACTTGTTACGAAAACATCCAATGAATCCCATTTAAAATCGAAATCAACCCCACCGGCAATTTCATAATTCTGAGTAACATTTTTTTCATTTTGAATGAAGTTCGAATATTTACTGTAATTCGCATTCATATTTGGTTCAATCGTAAAAACACGACTAAACATTGGAATTCCACCACCTGCCCATAGACCTGAATACATGTTGCCATCGACGTTAACTGTTTGAGTCACCGCTCTACCCAGATTATCGTACGTTGTTGAATTTGCAAAAGCGTTATCAGTAAGACTTAAATAACCACCAGCCCAAACATAACGCCCTGACATCGCTTGCCATGTATTAAAATTCACATTAATGTTGTGATTATAATTTGGTTTTAAATCAGGATTACCCAATTGAACTCTATTTGGATTTGAGTTATCAGGAACGGGTTGTAAATCTGTAATGGATGGTTGAGAAGAAGTGGTATTATATTCAACTCTAAAACGTTTAGACATACTTGGCTTAAACTGATATCTGAAATTTGGTAATAGGTTTGTAATATTTTGACTTACCGTTGAATCCGTAATCTGATTTATATTTTGAATATCAATGTTTCTCAATTTGACTCCCGCACTGATAGTATGTTTTCTATTTTCATAAATCAGCTTAACACCACCTCGATGTTGTTGTCGTGTAGTTTCGAAGACATTGGATAAGCCTGTATTCAATTGCGTCGAATACGCACCATTTTCATAATCATACGTTTCCTTATTTTGACCTCCCAAACCATATTCAAACAAATACTCAAACTCAGTTTTCCATCGTTTAGCGATAGGCTCAACATAAGTTAATGTAGCATAATGACTTGTATTTGAATTGTTGTTAATCTTTGATTGATCAACAGAATCAATTACAGACCCCAATAATCTTGAATCAGAGAATAAATTCCCTTCCGTTTGATTATTAACCATATCCAGGTCGTACCTCAATTCTAGCTCACGTTTCTTCTTCTTAAACTTTCGGTTAATTGAAGCCATAGCATCAAAGTTGTATCCTTTTGAGTTACTCGTATCTCCAATTGTTGTTCTCAACGACTCCACCCCATCTTCTCTCAGGAAGGAAGAAATGTCGTTACTTTTTGAAGAACCAATATCGTAGGTAAAAGAAGGTTGAATTTTCAACGTAGTCAATGAATCAAGAGGAGTTTCGAAGGTAATGTTAAATCGATGTGATTGACTTTGCGAATAGTTTCTTGTTGAATCATCGGTGTAATAAGTAGTATCTGATAAAAAGTACTGAGATTCACTAGCAGTAATCGCATCCAGTTCAGTATTGTAATACGAATAATTCAAGTTGATTTTAGCCGCCTTATTTTTTCCGATCTTATCACTAAAATAAACTCCAGCCTTCAATGTTTGTGGAATACCACTGGTATTTTGCGTATTATCCTCCCAGAATCGTCCTCCGGCTCCATCCTCATTCGACAGTCCAAACTTGTTCATATCACCACGTCCAAAACTAGACCTTGGCGTATTAGAGCCCAGTGCGAAAATTGAGAACTTACGCGCTCCATTAAATTTATTAAACAAGAGTTCACCTTCAAAAAATGGATCTGTTCCTATTTTATCATTGATGGGAGTTAGAGCAAAATCACTGGCGCCCGAAATTCTTCCAAAATACCCTTTCTTTGCGCTATCTTTTAGTTTTAAGTCGAGGACTTGAATTTTTTCATCATCTCCACCAATTCCGTCTTCATTCTCTTTTTCGTAAACCTCGACAGTAGCAACGCCATCAGCACCTAAGTTCTGTGTAGCAATGGTTGGGTCAGAACCAAAAAACTCATCTCCATCTACAAGTACTTTGCTTATTTCTTGGCCTTGAGAAGTTATTTTTCCGTCTTTATCTACTTTTATTCCAGGCAATTTCTCTAGAAGATCTTCTACCACCGCACCTTCGTGTGTTTTAAATGAATCTGCCACATATACGAGAGTATCTCCTCGATAAAAAATAGGTTCACGATTCGCGTAAATAATGACCTCTTCGATTTCTTGCGATTTTAACGGCATTCGAATCGCCGGAATATCAATTTCAGAGTTTCCTTCGTGACCAAACATATAATAGGTCTTTTCATCAAAACCCGGATGATCTATGATTAAGGAGAATGTATCGATTTCAAAACCTGATAATTCAAACCTCCCTTCAGCATCTGTTCTATCAAACCCCAAAAGCAGAGAATCTTTCATTCTAACCGCCATGGCCATTGCGTTCTTAACTGGTTTCACTCCAGTTGAATCAAACACAGTTCCGCTTACTTTCATTTCTTGACCAAAACTTGAAAAGCTAATAAAAGAAAGTAATACAATAAATATCGCTCTAGAAAAATTATTCATAAAGAGTGGTTTTTAAACTTAGGTACAATGATATGAAATCACGGTCTTGAGAAAAAATAATAATGTCCAAAGGTTGAAATACGCTTATGACTGGTTAATAGAGGCTGACGTTAACTTATCTTAACCTTGTACTCAGTAAAATCTGGTACTCATATCCTTGGTTACCACTAAGCGTTTCGAATTCAACTTGAATCCCTTTCCCTATCATTTCTTTTTCATAAGTCTGTAACTTTTGAATGGTTTGATCAATATATTGAACAACCAATGAAGAAGTAAAACCTGACTTTTCATTTTCACCAACAATCAAGTACAGATAAGGTTCTTCACTAATAAAACCTTGAAAAGTTGTTGCAAATTCTCCTTCTTGATTAAGTACCATAAATGCACGTTCTGTAGAACAATCGTGTTTTTTAGCTGTTTTAAACTCTTCAAATTCCAATTGATCCTCAAATTCAGCTTTACGTTCCAAAGTTTCTATTGGCGCTTCTTTCTCGTTGTAATATGATATACGCTCCACAAAATGACCGGAAGCTGCATCACCAACTTCAAATAACTCCTTAGAAATATATTTCTTCCCATTTTTAAAATAAAATGTATTTGAACATAAACTTACAGAGCCTTTATTTGAATAGATTTCCTCAATCTTTACGGTCTCATCTTTGTCATTTACATGAATAAAAACCTCCATAGTTGCTCCATCTTCCCTAGAATAGTATAAACTATTCCCTCTTCTTAAAGTTGTATCTGCATCTACTTTCGTTGCATACGCTTCATAACTCAATTGAATATCCGATGGAACATATTCTGAAAATTCGACATCTGCCGGAGCATCAACTGAGTCTTTATCATCTTGACAGCCAACCAATAAAAGTGAGATAAGTAGAATGGTGAAATAACTAAATACGGCTCTTTGCATAAGATCTAATTTTGTTTATTTAATTCGAATTCGAACAAAAGTAACAAGTTTTAACCGTCGACACGAAAATAAAATTATCAATTATTTCACTAAATGTTTGCAATTAGATAAAGAACACGTATCTTTGCACCGCTGTTAGTCACTAACAGATTATATCGCGGGGTGGAGCAGTTGGTAGCTCGTCGGGCTCATAACCCGAAGGTCATCAGTTCGAGTCTGGTCCCCGCTACTGAGAAAAAAAAGCCTTTCCATTTTTGGAGAGGCTTTTTTCGTTTAGATCATTTTTCCCTTCCATGTTCATAACAACCTTTCCATTTTCCACCAGTTGGTTTCTCCATAAAGACCTAAGATTCTTGCTTCTATGTAACATACATTACAATTCATTCGATCACCATTGATTACATTTTGAGTCTATTTACACAATTTACTTCACAATAATTATCATGGAAAATCATCACAAAATATTGATTATAGGAGGAGGAACAGCTGGAATTATGGTTGCTGGACAACTTCTGAAAAAGGATAAAAATTTAGATGTCGCCATTATAGAACCGGCTGAAACGCATTATTATCAACCTGCTTGGACACTAGTTGGAGCTGGGACTTTTGATTATGATAAAACTGCTAAACCTATGGCGGATGTCATTCCTAAAGGAGCAAAATGGATTAAAGACTTCGCTACAGGTTTTAACCCTGAAGAAAATACCGTACACACCAAAGAAAGTGGGGATATAACTTACGATTACCTTGTAGCAGCTCCAGGACTTGCATACGACTTTGATTTAGTCCCTGGTTTAGGTGATGCCATGGACAAAGGAGTTGTGTGTAGTAATTACACAGATCCAAAACATACTTGGGAGGTTATTAAAAATTTCAAAGGAGGAACAGCATTGTTTACCCAACCAACAACCCCTATTAAATGCGGTGGGGCGCCTCAAAAAATCATGTATTTGGCAGAAGCGCATTTTAAGAAAACAGGAGTTAAGGCTAAAACTGATATAATTTTTGCCACAGGTGGAAGTGTTATTTTTGGTGTAAAACCAATTGCCGAAACTTTAATGAAAGTAGTTGATCGGAAAGATATCAATTTACGTTTCCATCACAAACTGGTTTCGATAGATGCTGAAAAGCAAATCGCATG